>Ga0065701_1003629_pt1 | contig 288079 bp, 277 predicted proteins | sample Biomet1_FD_59088 | JGI IMG/M metagenome (GOLD analysis project Ga0065701, IMG submission 59088) | Microbial communities from bioreactor (seeded with anoxic lake sediment) at LBNL, California, USA - Biofuel metagenome 1 version 3... | ecosystem: Engineered > Bioreactor > Anaerobic >...
ACATCATCACCATTAGGCACTACAGTAGCTACTAAGGTAGCTGAGGTAGTGGTAATGTTTTCGGCAGTTCCAATCGTTACAATCGGTTTGAGTGCGATTGGGTCTTCATCGGGATTACAAGCGGTGAAGAATAATACTACGACCATGAAAGCTATCGCTTTCAACAGGTCAATTTTGCAGATTGCTTTCATGATTATGTTTATTTGATTGTTAATTTACGGGTTTTAATTATGTTTATATTATAATACTAAATTGGTGTTTTGTCAATAGATAGCGTAAACACACAAACATTCCCTTTTATTATTGCAATTTTCTAAAAAAAATGATATTATTCTTTGTTAAGATATCAGGCGTTCTCTAACAATAACCAGTTTCTGGCTCAGCTAGGAACAAAAATAATATTAATTATGAAAAAATTATTTTTTTTGTTTGTGATTGCGATATCAGTAATCCCTACAAGTACTTTTGGTCAATCAAAAATCCAAGATTTATTTTTCCAAGTCAATTCCGCAATGGAAGTTACCCGTGGCAATATCGGAGGTTACAGCATTAAACCAATGGCTGTAACTTACAATAATGCCTTGATTTGGAAAACTAGCACTGGTAGCAGCTGGTTTGATGTCCATGGTGATGAAGTGAGTGATGCAATCTTCATACAAGAAGGAAGTAAAACTGGCACAAAATGTTTTCTATTTATAAAAGGTAACAATGTTACCAAAGAAGCTTCACCAAATAACAAGGAAATAATTGAAGTAAAATTCACCGCTAAGTTTATTCTGCTGAGATTCGCCGACAACACTTACGGCGAATTTCCTATTAGGTAGTTAGTTTAATTCTTTAACCTGAAAAACACGAAAAACCCCGAGACAAAATGTCATCGGGGTTTTATTTTAAACTTATATAAAAAAAGAGTCTAAGCTCTATTTTTCTTAATGTGCTAGGATAGTAGAACACTGTTAGAACGATTATGTTAAAAATTAATAACGCTATTAATTGCTAACACAACACCGGCGCCTAAAAGACAGCCCGCCATTTTACCAACAGCTGATTTTAGCATTGTTCTTTCCTCAGGGACAGATTTTTCTCTTAATTTTTCAGCCATTTGCCCTTCAAAAATACCAGCAATACCATCAGTAATAGCGTTACCAACTACACCACCTAAAATAGCGCCCGTTACTCCAGCGAAATGGCCACCAAATATAGCTAACACCGCTAAAATACCATTATCAATAATTCCAAAGAAAACGTCTGGTAAAACTGATTTTAAATTAATTTTAAAAGGTATAAGAGATACCAAACAAAGCAAAGCTAAAATAATTAAGACTAGACCCATCCAATGATCTTTTTCAATAAATGAAATACTAACAGCGGTGATAACAATACACAGAGTTAAAATATTTAGGACCGATAATATAAATTTCTTGTTCATAATTATATCGAATTACTCTTTATAAATTTTATTATAGCATATCAACAAAAAGAGGCTAAATAATAAAAAAAATAGCCCTAAAATAGGGCTATTTATAATCCGCGGAGAGACAGGGATTCGAACCCTGGGTAGAAGTAAAACTCCTACAACAGATTAGCAATCTGCCGCCTTCAGCCGCTCGGCCATCTCTCCAAAACTTTTATCTTTTGTGTTATAATAACGATACAACTATATAAAAATAATGCCCGCTTGTCAATTTAACAAACTGGCTCGACATAAACTTCAACAATATGGAGGAAAATAACAAAGTTCAATTTTTAGCCTGGCAAGTACCAGAATATGAACAAAGAGAAAGAGACAAAAAATGGTATTTTATTGCCGTAACTCTTTTACTGATTTTTCTATTTTTCTGTTTCTTTGAAATAAACCACTGGAAAATTGTCTTTTTAGGAGTTAATTCTAATTTCATTTTTGCGCTAATTTTAATCTTATCCTCAATTATTACTATAATAAACGACGGGCAAGAACCCGCAATGGTTGATTTTAAAATTGGTCCTGAAGGCGTTAATATTGGTAAAAGATTTTATGATTATGATGAATTACGTCATTTTTCTATTATTTATAAACCAAATATCGGGGTTAAACACTTATATCTAGAATTTAAAAATGGTTTTACTCACCCTCGTCTATCTATTCATCTTTATGATCAAGACCCAATTGAGGTCAGAAATTATTTATTGCGTTATTTAGATGAAGATTTAGAAAGATTAGCCCCTCCAGTTTCCGAACAGTTGACTAAGTTACTTAAATTATGATTTAATAAGGACAGGCTTTTAAAGTCTCCGTAGTTTAATGGATAGAACACAAGCTTGCGGAGCCTGTAATCTAGGTTCGATTCCTAGCGGGGACACATAAATTCAAAGGGCATTACTAAATCAGGTAATGCCTTTTGTGTTATAATTAACTTATGGTTACTTTTAACAGTCCACTTTCCAGTCTTAATCGGGTTGGGAACACTACCGCAGCCCACTTCAAACGCCTAGGAATAAACACCGCTGGCGAATTATTATTTTATCTACCTTTTAGATACGATGACTTTTCTAATAACCAACTGATCTCCAAATTAAAAGACGGTGAGACAGTAAATATAATTGGCACGATTGATTTAATTCAAAACAAACGAAGTGCTCACCGTAAAATGCAAATTACCGAAGCCCTGCTTCGTGATGATTCTGGTTACTTAAAACTGATTTGGTTTAATCAAAGTTTTATTACACGCAATTTAAAAGTGGGTGATGAGATTTCAGTCTCTGGTCGCGTTCATGATAGTTATGGCGGGATGCAAATTACTTCACCGAACTATGAAAAAATTACTTCCGCTGATTTAATTAATACTCAAGGGTTAATTCCTAACTATCACAGCACCAGTAAATTATCCCAAAAACAAATTCGCTTTTTAATGAAACAAGTTTTACCACTGGCCAGTAAAGTTGAAGATTGGCTACCTGATGATTTGAGAAAACGCTTAGGTTTAATTGATTTAAAAACGGCTCTGTATCAAGTTCATTTTCCAGCATCGAGCAAAGAAATTGTAAACAGTCAAAGACGTTTAGCGTTTACTGAATTATTTTTACGCCAACTTAAATCGCAAAGTATTAAACGTGAACTCCAAAATTTAAAAGCGACCACAATTAATTTTAATGAAGAAGTAACTCGTAGTTTTGTCGCTGGCTTACCATTTCCCTTAACCGATGATCAGAAAAAAGCCGCTTGGGAAATTTTAAAAGACTTACAAAAAAAACAACCGATGTCTCGCTTGCTTGAAGGTGACGTTGGTAGTGGAAAAACTTTAGTCGCCGTTATGGCACTGCTTAATGTCGCTATTTCCGGACAGCAGGGGGCTCTTATGGTACCAACCGAAATTTTAGCCAGACAACATTTTAAAACTTTATCCCATTATTTATATCAATATAATATTAAAGTCGCTCTGCTGACGTCTAATTATGAAGATGTTAATTTTGAGCTTCAAGGTAATAATATTTTAGAGGAAGCAGATATTTTAGTAGGAACTCATGCCTTAATTCAAAGTAAAATAAATATTCCTCGACTTAGTTTAGCTATTGTTGATGAACAACACCGTTTTGGGGTTGACCAACGTCATAAAATTATTGGCTCCGACCAAAAATTAGTGCCTCACTTTTTATCAATGACCGCTACCCCAATTCCTCGTTCACTAGCCCTAGCGATTTATGGTGATTTAGATTTATCACTAATTACTCAGCTACCAGCGGGACGTAAACCAATTGCCACCAAAATTATTACCGACAAAACTAGAAATTTAACTTATGATTTTATTCGGACAGAAATAAAAAATGGTCGCCAAGTTTATGTTATCTGTCCGCTAATTGATGAATCTGATAAATTAGGAGTTAAGTCGGCTAAGTCAGAATATGAAAAATTACAAAAAGATATTTTCCCAGAATTTATCGTCGGACTACTACACGGAAGAATGAAATCTAAGGAAAAAGAACAGGTGATGAGTGAGTTTGCCGATAATAAAATTAATATTCTAGTGGCCACTTCAGTGATTGAAGTTGGCGTTGATGTGCCAAATTCAACTATTATGATTATTGAAGGGGCTGAACGTTTTGGCCTCGCTCAACTTCATCAATTTAGAGGGCGTGTCGGTCGCAGTGACTTAGCTTCCTATTGTTTTTTAATGCCAACTAAAGAAAATATTTCAAATGCAAAAACTTTAGAGCGTTTAGAAGCCTTAACAAAATATAATGACGGTTTAACGCTGGCTAAAATAGATTTGAAATTACGTGGCGGCGGTGATTTATATGGTACGGCACAAAGTGGTTTTGATGAATTACAAATTGGTTCATTATTTGATTACGAACTAATTAAAAAAGCTCGCGACGAGGCGGCTGAATTAGTAGCCAAAGATCCAGAATTTAAAAAACACCCAGCCATAAAAATAAAACTAGGTGAATGGGAACGAAAAATACATTTAGAATAATAAAAAAGAGACTGTCATTGTGAGAGTCTCTTTTTTGAAAAATATTTTTCAATTACTGAAAATATTTTCAAATAAATTACTGAGCATTACTATATTTCTTTTGTTTTTGAAAAAACGATTTATTTGAAATATAGCATAAATGCAATTGAGTGCGAGCGGAAACAGAACTTTAGCCGGTAAGGAGAAAATGTTCAAGAACATTGCGTGTCCATCTTCAGAAAATGAAGTGCCGTCAAAAATGTAAGCACCAGCCGACCAAATGAAAGTAAAGAATGCAAAAAGGAAATAAGCAACCATTAATGCGCCAGAAACTGTGAAAAAAATTCTTAACTTGTTCATGATTCAAAGTATTTGATTGTTAATTTAATACGTTATTTCGATGGTATAAATATATCATATTTGACAAGTTTTGTCAATAATGTCAAATTGGGGACTTAAATTAATCTATCTTTTTGGCTAATATAAAGACTTTTTCTTGATTTTGTAGAGTGGTTAAAATAAGTACTAAGTCTCCACCTTCTTTAATTTTTAATCGTTTTCTAATTTCATCCGCAGTCATTTTAAAATGTTTAACAATAATTTCGGCTCGTTCAATTTTCTGATTTTTTAAAAATGATTGAAATTGTTTTAAAGAAAATTTATCAAAATGTAAGACTTCAAACTTTCTAAAAATATTAGAATCATCAGAGCTAACTAATTTATCACTAGTTAAAAAAGATAAATTATAATCTATCTTAGATAATAAAAATTTATTAGCTACTTCATCAATTAAGTGAGCTTTAGAAATTGCCTTATTGGGTTCATATAAATATTTTTTAACTTCAGAAAAATTGGCCACTGAATCAGCAACATCTGTAAAAGAAAAAAATTCATCTTTTTTAAAACCAGTGGCTCGACGATTTGCCGTCTTAAATTCGCCAAACCACAACATCGCTACTTTACAATTATTATTTTCAGAAATTATTTCAATTTCCGGTTCTTCGGATAAAGCTTTTAATTCTTCATAATCAAAAGCAGGTGAAATTTTAACCGCTACATTATGAGTAATCGCAAATAATTGAGGCAAAATCGTGAGCAATGACGGGCTAGAATTTAAAAATGAGCGTGTTTTAGTAGCTCCTTCGCGATCACGAGCTGGATCAATAAAAAAAGCATCAACTGGTTTAATATTTAAAAAAGCATCACCAATGATAAATTCAATTTTATCTGATACTCCATAAGCCGTCGCATTTTCTTTAGCACAGTCAATTTTTTCTTCTGACAAATCAACGGCAATTATTTGTTTCACTCTTTCCGCTAAAAAAATAGTATTGCCCCCCAAGCTACAAGTTAAATCTTGAACTGTCCATTCTGGTTTAAAACGCTGAGCAATATACTTCGCGATTCGTTCACTGGTTGCTTGTTCTAAACTTAAAGATGTAAAAAACATTGACTCACTTTTACTAAATTTATTTTTAGCCGCCCGACGTAACTTAATCAAAGATGCTAAGGCACCAAAAAACGGATTAGTTATTTGATTCTTTAAAACCAATAATTCTAACCTGGCATCACTATCAAGATAGTGTTTTTTATAAGCCTCCTGCCCCTCTTTTGATTTAAGATATTCTAGTTCTAATTTAGTCATAGTTTACTAAAATTAGCATACAATTTTTAGTTTGACAAACCCCCAAAGTCAGGTGTAATATTTTGAGATAGAGATTTTTTCAAGTACGAACTTTAAAAAAATTATTACCATGGCAGTAATTAACAAAAAAGGTGAGTTTGAATTTAATTACCAAACCCCCACCTACAAGACAATTGATTTAATATTTAAAGACGGCAGACCGGCAAGAGCAAATTTTAACAAATTAGAGATAACCTACACGGGAACTGTTAGAGTTTGGATTGAAAACGAAAACAAGTATGTGACATTATCTCAAATTGAGCCAAACAAAGAAGAAAATTTGAAAGAATTTACTTTTTTAAGTGCTGAACTCAAAAAAATTTCCAACAAAAGAAAGGCAGAACTTAAACAACAGCAAAGACAAAAGAAAAACCGTTAAAAAATGACCATGTAAAATCTCATAAACAAAAAGACCAATTAGTAATGATTGGTCTTTTTTCTTACTATTTGATAAATTCAGCAAGTTCCGCTAAATTCTTAAGTTTTACAATTTTTATCTTTTTAGCTTTAACTTCCACATTTGGAATAATCGCCTGAGTAAAGCCAAGCTTCTCAGCTTCAGCCAGTCGTTGTTCAATTTTAGAGACGGCTCTTATTTCACCACCTAAACCAACTTCACCTAAAACGATAGTGTGGCGGTCAAAATTCTTATTTAAATTAGAGGATATAATCGCCGCACAAACCGCCAAATCTAAGGCTGGATCATTAAGGCGTAAGCCTCCGACGATGTTTAAAATTATATCCTGACTAGTTAGATTAATCTTAGTACGCTTACTTAAAACAGCTGAAAGCACCTGTAAGCGGTTTAAATCAAAACCGCTAGTCTTTCGTTGCGGATAACCAAAAACCGTCTTAGAAACCAAAGATTGGATATCAACCAAAAATGGGCGAGTACCCTCAACCACACAACCAATTACTGACCCAGCCAGTTCAACATGAGCGGCATCAATAAAAACTAAACTAGGGTTAAGCACTTCTTTAAAACCAAGACTGGTCATTTCTAAAATGCCCAGTTCATTAGTCGAACCAAACCGATTTTTACTTGCCCTGAGCAAACAATAGTTATTATTGGTTTCGGCTTCTAGATATAAAACCGTATCAACGATATGCTCCAAGGCTTTAGGCCCAGCCACTTGTCCATCTTTAGTAATATGGCCAATTAAAATAACTGAAATATTATGTTCTTTGGCCACTTCTAAAAACTTAACCGCCCCAGCTCTAATTTGATTGATACTGCCAGCTTCAGAGGGAATTAAAGACGAGTAAACAGTTTGAATCGAATCAATAATTACTAAATCTGGTTTAGCTTTTAAAACCGAACTAATAATTTTTTCAATATTAGTTTCACCGATAAAACGTAAATTATCTAAAGAACAATTTAAACGTTCTAAGCGTCCTTTAACCTGAGCGGCTGATTCTTCGCCACTGGCATAAATTACCAAACTATCTTTAGATAAAGCATTAGCAATTTGAGCGACTAAAGTTGATTTACCAATTCCTGGTTCACCACTAAGCAAAGTTAAAGATCCGGGCACCAAACCACCACCAAGGACACGATCAATTTCCGTGATATTAGTAGTTAAGCGTTTAAGATTCATGGTATCAACTTTTTTAAGGTCGATTAAATCAGCACTACCAATTTTAGACAAAGTGTCTTGTTTGGCCACTTCTTTTTTATCCTGTATTTCTTCAGTTAGTGTGCCCCAAGAGCCACACTCTAAACAACGCCCACTCCACTTTGGGAATTGGGCGTCACAGTTAGAACAAGTAAAAATTGTTTTGATATTAGACATATAAGTACCAGAAATGAGGGGGTTTCCAATTAATTATTTCTTTTCCCAAACCGCATTATCAACTAACCAGTTATTATTACTTTTAACTAAATCTAAAGTCATTTTTTGTGAGAAAGCCGTACCTAATTTATCGGCGTTAGTTTCCTGTCTTTCAGTAATTACTTCTACTTTAGCTTTACCAGTTTTATCATCATAACTTAAAACTTTAGTAGTTAAAGTATGAGTGGTAATTCCATAATAAACACCGCTGTATGGTTGAGCTTTAAGTTCAGCTACATATTTATCTGCCCAATCTCTCATTGAAGCAGTCATGAAAATTTTTAAATCAGTAACATTGCCGTAGTCTGATTGATTAGAAAAAGAACCTAATCGTTCCGCAAATAATTTAGCAGTTTCAGCCACATCATTTGAATTTAATTTATATGGCTCTTCTTTAGCGACATTATATTTTTGAGGATTGCGATAAACGTCCCCAGGGGTTGTCGTTGGGGTTAAAGTAGCACCAGAATTAACCAAATTATTACCAGTTACATCAGTTGGTGTTGAAACAATTTCGGTTGGGTTAATTTTTTTAATTAAAAGTACAATAATTATTATTAATATAATAACCGCTACTCCGATAATTAATAAACCAATTTTTTTACGTATTTTCCATCATATATTTTTATTTATTTTAGATTGCTAGATAGCCGCTTCATCGGCTTGGGATTCATCAAATTGTTTTTTAGCTTCAGCAATTTCCAGTAACTGGCGTGGATCGGAAGTGATTAATTGATCTTCGGAATAAGAAGCCACAATTTTAATCGCTACGTGCTTATTACCAGCAAAGAAAATCCCTTCCCCTAAACCACATTCAAGTAACAAATATTTTTCACCTTCGGTTAGTAAGAAAGTTTTCTGAACTAAATCAATAGCCGCTGGAGATTGTTTAAGCAAAATCTGAAGTGATGAATTCGTTACAATCGCTTGTCCATAAGGTGAAGTTAAGAAATCATTTACATCCTGAGTGATTGTAGTAACGCCTAAATAATATTTACGACAACGTTTAACGAGCGCAAAAATAAATTTAGCTGAATCTTCGTGTTGCATCATCCACCAAGCCTCATCAATAACTAAAACCCGTTTCTTAGTTTCGGCTCGAACGATATTCCAAATATAATTGATAATTGTATAAATCGCAATTGGACGAAGTTCATCTTCCAAATCACGAACGGAAAATGAAATCATTTGATTGTTCATTTCCACGTTAGTTGGGTTGTTAAGTAACCCGGCAAAAGTACCTTCGGTATATTTTTTAAGACGCAATGCCAAATCAGCTCCACCTTCCATACCTTCTAAAACTTGTTGGAAGTCACTCATGACAGGAGCTTCAATATTAGATAAATCGGAATCAGGTGTAATATCTTTTTTAGCGTAAGTTTCTAATAATGCACGGTCGATAATAGAATCTTCGTCGTAATTTAAATTACCCAGCATCAATCTCATTAAACCTTTTAAAGTAATAACAGCGGATCTAATAATATCTTTTGGTTTAGCCTCACCACCAACTGAACGTGGCAAATCAAAAGGATTAATTTTATTTTCTGATGACAGAGAAATGTTAATATAAGTACCACCAACCGCCTCAGACAAATGTTTATATTCGTATTCTGGATCAATAACAATCACATCGGAACCAAGCATTAAAGAGCGTAATACCTCTAACTTAATAGCGTAAGATTTACCAGCACCAGAGGTCGCAAATACTACTGAGTTAGCATTTTGTAATGAGAAACGGTCAAATAAAATTAAACTATTATTATGACGATTAATACCATATAAAATACCTCGGTCAGAAGTTAGTTCGCTAGAAATGAATGGGAAAGAAGAGGCGACCGGTGATGAATTCATATTAAAGGTAATAAATAATTCATCATTACCAACTGGCAAAGTTGAATTAAAACCTTGTTCTGCCTGATAATAAACCCGTCTGGAATAAACTAAACGTGAACCTAAAATATCTTCAACTTGGTCACTCATTCTATCTAAATCTTCTGTGTTTTCTGAGTACAAAGTAATATAAAGAGAGAATTGAAAAAACTTTTCAGTTCCCTGAGTTAAAGAATCACGTAAATAATTCAATGTCATGCAAAGCAGTTTCACGAAGTGGGTCACGAGCCGCTCCCTTTTCGGAATCAGAAATAATTTGAGCACTAATTGAACCAACCTTATTTTGTAATTGTTTTAAAATGATGGCGCTTTTAACTGGATAAAAGAACATGGCGACATCAAAAGTTAAATTAAGATTAATAATTGGCGCAAACCAGCCAACACTAATATAACGAGGATAACCGATAATAAAAATAGTTCGAGCAAACTTATTACCAAGAGATAAATGCTTAGCTTCCGCCTTTAAACTAGCTGGTGAAATTAAATCACGAACTGACAAAACACCGCGACGAAAAGCTTTCTCTTCTTCGATAATAGTTTTAGCTTCACTAGAACTTAACGGAACTACTGGAGCAGCCGTTTTTGGACCACCAGCAAGTTCACGAATATCCGTGTTAAGACCAATCTTTTTTTGATTTTCTTCTTTATTAAAATCTATCATAAATCAACTCGTAATTTATTTATATCAACTAATTCTTGGTGTTTAGCTGTTTCTGGATTATAAGTCTTATAATAAAGTTCAATTAGACTTTGAGTATCTAATCGTTCAACCGCAACGCCCATTGATTGCAAACCACCAAAAACACTTTCGACGCGACGACCTAGCATTTCTTGATAAGCGACAAAAATTTTCTCTTTTAAAATAATCATTGACGCTGGTCTAATAGCATCCTTAAAAGAATCAAAAAAACTTTTATGCTTATCCGTGGCTGGATCATAAGGTACTACAACGTAAAAACGTTTATTCATAATTTTACCTAAGGATGTCAGCTCTTTAATATAATCAATATATTCACCCGTTTGAGCCTTAAGTAATTTATTAGTTTGTTCTTTTTCTTTACCCTTTAAATATTCTAAATAATTATTGATATCAAGTTCACGAGATTGAATCACAATCTGTAAAGTAAAACTTAAATTATTTAAAAATCTAATATATGAGTCAATAACGGCATTTTGTTCATCTTCACTTTTTAAAGCAAAATTAATACTAGAAACTAGTAGCACAGCACGCAAAGTACCGTCTTTCATAATAACGGTATCATCTCTAATTTCAGCAATATCAAGATATTCTTGAGTAGAGGCGGTTATTTTATTCCCAGCTAATTTATTCTCTGCCATAATTTTACTCTCGATTAATTATCTCTAAATCAACATCTTCATCAGCCCCACGATATTCGCCTTCAGTATCAACCACTAAAGATAATTCAGCTAAACGTGATTTCTTATAATATTCTTTCGCTGATTTAGTAGAATCAAACTTCAAGGTTGGTATTTTTTCCTCATCAACTACTGGAGCTAAACGATTATTCCAAACTCTAATATTAGGACGACGCAAAGTCTGTAAAATATTAAGCATGAAAAAATGAAATGGACGACCGTTTATTTTTACAAAACCAAATACAACCGCAATAATAAAAACAATAATACTGAAAGTCAAAAATAAAGTGAAATCAAAAATCTTATACGAAATAGCAATAATAATTGCCGCCGCTAAAAAAATTATAAACTGACGAGCCGTTATCGGACCAATAATTTTATCTTCAACATCAATAAATTGTGGAACGGTAAATTGTTGCATAGATTAAAACATCAAACGACTATTTAAAGCCATAATAGCTTCAATTTCTGGCCAAACTAAATAATTTGGATTTTTAGCTAACTGATAATTATCTGCACACTGTTTAAGACTAATTCCCTTGGCCAAAGCTTCTTGTCCCATTTTTAAATAAATTGAATTGACAATGCTAGCTCGCCAAGCTAAAACACCAGACACCATCTTATCATAACCATCCTTTTCCAGTAACTTAATTTTTGATTCAACCTTAGCAGTCGCGTCTATTGGAGAAATTCCTAAACGTCTAAAATTAACTAAATCTAAATAACGTAGTTCATCAACTGGTCCCATAACTTTTGGAGCTGCCTTGATATCAACTATTTGTGCTTGAGCCGGTGTAGTTTTAAATTCTGATTTTTGAGGGGCAGCTGCTTCAGCACGCAAAGTAGTAATTGATGGTTTAACCACTGGTGTAACTTTTGGCGGTACAACCTCTTTTACTGCCGGCTGAACTGTTTGTTTAGGGGGTTCGGTATGAAATAAATTAGACAAAATACCGGTTTTTTCTGGCGGACGATTAATTTTTGGTTCCACAACAGTTGGAATTGGAATTACTGGAGCAACTGGAATAACTGGAGTAACTGGAGTAACCGGAGCCATGACTGGAATTTTAACTGACGGTGTCTCAACTGGCTTAACAACTTCAGCTGACTTAGTAACAACTGGAATAACAACTGGTTTAACTTCCTCCTCACCTTCTTCTAACAATTTTTCACCAGCTTCAACTGGTTGAGGTAAATTTAAAGCAGTAACTGGTTTTTTTATTGTCCCAGCTGAAATAGCTGCTTTAAGATCATAAGGAATATCACGAGCTTCACCTGGTTTTTCATAAAGAGCTCGAACTTTATCTAAACCTGTTGGTGCTTGTTCTTTACCTGATGGTAAAGATACTGATGCTCCACTAGGTAAAGTTTGACCAGAAATAATTTCATCAGCGACTTTAAATATTTTATCAATTACTTTATGATCCAAACCCAAACCACCAGAAGCAACTTCTTTATTTAAAGTGATACGAGTATCAATTCGGCTTCTAACACCTTTTAAATATGTAGCTAAAATTGTTTTAAAACGAGTATTCAGTTCTACGCCAGCAAACACAACCCCAGATTCTTTTATAACTTTACTAACGCCAACTAAATGAGCTGGTGTTGGCGCAGTTTTTGGTACAACTGAAGCATAAGAGGCGTTATAACCTAAATAATTAGCCACTGGAAAAAATAAACGCTCTTTAAGTTCAGCGGTTAATTGTTTAGCTCGTTTCCTGATTTAAAGAAAAATCAGATACAAAATAAATTGATAAATCAGCTAAAGGAATAATTTTAGCCATCACTTTCATCACCGTCGAGGCTAAATCTATTTTATATTTATTTTCTAGTTCAGCGATAACGTCCATCGCGGCTGGCGAAGACACACTATCACGCAAACTAGCTGGTAAGGTATTAAATTTTTGTAAATAATCAAACATGGTAAATTACTTGCGACTAAGACGATTTATCTCTTGATGAATCGCTTTATATTCTAAACTAGTAGTCGGATATTTTGTTAAATTTTTCTGAAGATCAAAAATTGTTTTTTGACGCTCAGTAATAACTGGGTTTTCAGTTGAGTTTTCTGGTTTCGAAATATTTTTTTTAATAACTTCACTATGATTAACTGGAAATATTTCCCAATTTTCAATAGCAATTCCATCCATACTTTGAGGAAAAAATACTAAGTTACGGTATAATTTTAAAACCTTTCTCACTAACTCTTTTTCTTCTGGTTTAAGTGATTTAATATTTGGTGACTGACTTAAATATTCAGCCAGAGCCACTTCATTAAATAAATCACTGCCATACTTCTTAATAAAATCTTTTAACCAATTAGCAATCGATGGTGAGGCTGGATGATTGTCTAAAATAATCTGATGATCGCTAAGTTTTTCTTGATTATTATATAACAAAGCCTCAACTCTGTCTTCTAAATCTTCATCTTCATTAAAGGCTTGAAAAAGAGCAATGTTAAAATCTTGAAGTCTGGTTGGTTCAGCCTTAAGAGCCGGAACAATTTCACTAGTAAAAGTTTTTAAAATAAACTCTTTCTTATCAGCTAAAGACATTTCAGTTAGCGGTCCAAACTTACGACTAGTATCTGGGATTTCAGTAACAGGGGTTTCTTCTTCTAACTCAGCGTCTAAAATTAAATCAAGTACCTGAGCAAAAATTTTTTCTTCAACTAAATTAGAAATTTCCTCACCTTTTTTAAGATCAATTTGAAATTTTAAATTTAAATATTTTGGTAAGTCATCGATTGTTAATTCACCAATCGCAATTAAAATTACTGCAAAACTTAAAGAAACATTATAAGCATCTTCAATTTTTTTTAATTCTAAACAAGCTTCAAAACCACCAACCATATCTTGAATATGATCAGGCAAATCATGAAATTTTTCTAGACACTCTGATAAATATGTTTCATTCATAATTTTATGCTGCTAAATTTTTCATTCTTCTCTCTTCATTCACTCTTTTTGTTTCCTGTTTTATAGCAATCGCTGACAGTGGTTTAAGTTCTCTACCAACTAATTCATCACCACGACTAACTGTTTTCTTTAAATCATTAAAAGTTCGCATGAAGAAATTGCGATCATCTACTGACATAGCTGATGATTCACCATTGATGGATGTCTTTGTTGATTCTGCTCCTAAATGATCAATTAATTTATCAACCGATTCATCAAACTTCTTGGTTATGTGTTCGGTGTCCAAAACAGTATCTTTAACCGTATCTCTTTCACCACTTTCAATTTCAATAACTCTTTGAGCATTATCTGGGGTCCATTTTTCAATTTGACTATCAACTGCAGCTCTAATTTCATCTGGAGTAGCTTGTGATTTTTCCATGTTAGCAATTAATTTACCAATAACTTCATCATAACGTTTACCACCATCAGTGGCATCTGATTTCGGAATACGACCGATTAATTTAGAATCTTGAAGATCTTGAGCACTATCATTTACTAACTCCTCATTTTTAGCACCAGATTGATGCATAATTTCGTGTTGGGTAGTATTATATTCAGCCAATCTTCTTTCGGTTGCTGTCGCCCCTTCGTATGAAACATCGGTATTCTTCAAAGATAAACCAGAAATATCACCAGAGGCTAAACGAGATTTAGCTGTGTTAAGTTCACTAATTTTTTGATTATTTATAGTGCCACCAATAGCTTGTAATGATTTTATTTCATCATCAATTAAGCTAGACATTACTTTTGATAGATTGCCAAGTTGAGCGCCTTGGACTTGTTGATTTACACCAGCTGCCGCATCTAATTTATAATCAACACCAAGCTCTTTAGCTTTATTATTAATCTTTTCAAAACTAGCCCCCATGATATCTTTAGAAGCATTACGCTCACTGGCCGCTTTAGCAGAATTTTTAGCAAAAGTATTATATTGTAAACCACCCGTACCAGCATTAACTTTCATGCCTTCGCCAGCTTGTTTGTATTGAGCGGTTACTTTATCGGTAAAATTATTTGGGTTATATTTAGGGTCATTAGCTGTTAAGGCATTCTTAAGTTTACCTAATGTAGTATCACCCGAAACTCCACCTTTCTTTTCATAAGCAGAAATAACTTTAGCCACCTCAGTTAATTGCTTATCAGTTAACTTACCAGGAGTGGTTATTTCATTAACCATATTATCAATAGCTTTATTAGCATCTCCACCACCTTTATTTAATTCTTCTAACCTCTTCTTCCAAATTTCACTAATACCAGCGCTTGAATAGACGTTTCCTTTACCCATGTCTTCTAGGGTGTCTTCGTTATTTGCAGCAATTTTAACCCACTCTTGAGCAGCCTGTTTTTTCTTAGTCATGTTATTCATGGCTTTATTGGTTCTAGCAAAAGCCGTTGGTCCGCCAGTTGTAGAACCAAGAATATCTTCGCCACCAACAATTTTTTTATTTTTTTCATTCTGTCTAGCTCTTTGTAACGCAGCTCTTTCTTCTGGGGTTGTATTTTTTTCAAGATCAAAACCTACTTTATTTGCTTTTGCAGTATTTTTTCTGTTCTGAATTAAATCAGTCAATATTTTATCTTTAGATTGTTGGCTTACACCAAGACTATCTTTTTGTTCATATGATTTAACAGCTGCTTTAGCTTTCTCATATTTTTCTTTTGAAGCGTAGCCACCAAAACCACCAGCGACTAAACCAATAGAACCACCGATAGAACCGCCCACAAAACTGCCAACTGGACCAAGCATTGTACCGGCTAGAGCACCAGCTGAAGCATAATTAACTGCACCTCTAGAAATACGACCGAGTTTCTGCATAGCGTCAGTATTGGCTAAATCCTGACCTAATTCAGCAGATTTTTCGGTAATACCAATTTTCTTTAAATATTTTTCACGACTAGCTAATTTTTCTTTCCTTCGAGTTTCGACTAAATCAGTTTTCCATTGTAAAGCAAAGTTACCAAGTTTTGTACCCTCTCTTTTTCCAGTTACAATATCTTTATCACTAGCTAAATTAGCCATTTTACCAACACCAGTTAAAGCAGCATTTCTAGTACCTCTGCCAATTGCTTTACCAGACAAAGCTAAGGCACCTAAACCAAGTGCAGCACCAGTCTTATTACCTTTGCTAAATATCTTACCCATTGCAGACCCTGCCTCACCACCAACAGATTGAGCAATGCTCATACCACCGAGTAACATACCAATGGCAATTACAAATTTAGCCATACCGGCTGTTGTACCAGCTTCAGTGGCAAGTCCAGTTGATATCGGAGTAGTGCTTGAGGTGTTATTGTTAGCCAGTGGAGTACTGTCACCTTGTAGAGATGCAAATGATAACCACAAGAAAAAAGCAATGATTGGACCAACTAACAAATTGCTAGTCCACTTGTTCCACCATTGTCCAGCATACTGTTGTCCTTTACCAGGAACTGCTTGTAAGAAAAAAGCTAAAGGAGATAGAACTACTAAAATCCAAATCATCACCACGCGAACAACTAACATTCCTAACATTGCGGCTACAACAACTGTGGCAATAAATATATATATTAAACCAAAGATATAAGAGCTAACAATCATGCCAATGGTTACGGCTGGAGAATTAGCATCAGCCGCAATTTTAGTAACATCAGAAATGCCCAACATGTCTATAATATTTCCAGCACCAATAGAACTAAAAGCATTAACAAAAGTTAACATGATGACATTTGAAACATCAATCATGAGACCACAAATAAGCTTAGAAAAATTAATAAGCACGGCTGCCATAACTAATTTAGGCAACATCTTTTTAGCTCCATATTCTTCCTGACCTAAAATAGTAGCAAAAGCAATAATAAGCAAAATTACTACAAAGAACATGTTACAAATATCACGAACCACAACCCAACCTTTAGCTACAGCTGGCGCATTAATAAAATTACTATAAGTAGCTACCTCCATTAATACATCGACTAGTAACATCAGGATTGAAGAAATTGCACTAATAACTAGAGCAATTATCGTGCCAATTATATTACCCATGGCACTGGAAATCGGATTATCAGCTAGAGCAAAATGACCAACTAAAAAAACAGCTCCAAAAATAGACAGTAAGAAAGCTGCAGTTTTAAAATTAAATATTTTTTTAAAATTTATTTTTTTCATTAAGGCAAATTGAATTATGAAAAAAGATTCTTAAGTGCTATAAGCGATTCTTTAAATAAAGCCCAGATAAGTGATAAATCTCCATTAAGTATAGAAGCTATAATTGAAATAATGGTAGCGATAAAAAGAATTATAAATAAACAACCAATATTTAAACAACCGATACCAGAACCCTCTACTACTTTAAGTAAGCTAGCGGCTGATTTACTTTTACCAGCAACTCTCTTAATACTATCTGGTAACCATTCTTCCCCGACGTCACGGAAAACTTTTGGACCAAAAACTTTATTTAAAAAAACATGTATATCTATCCAAATTAGGGTCAAACCAAAACTTACAATTAAATTCTCCCAAGCAAATTTTAACATCTCGTCAGTGCCTTTTAAAATTCCACTAGCGGGTGTTAAAGTAGCCGATAAATCATCCTCGGACTTCTCTTTAAATTCTTGTGATTCTTGAACTCTTTTTTGTTGAATTCTTTCACGTAAAGAAGCTCGTTCATTTTCGCCTTGCTCTTGCATTTCACCACGTCTAGTAGCCCGAAACTCGCCGGCTTTTTTCTGCGTCACTTTGACTTAATAACTGTTCATCAATATCCATAAAAACTTTTAAATAATTCACTACTATTATAACACAAACTGTAAATTAGTTTAACAGCTTTTACTCTATAATTTTACTATAAAAAAAAGATATTAGCAAAATATAAATAATAAAAAATCCCGTCTTTTTAGACAGGATTTTTTTCTTTTTTTGTGTCGTGCATTTCCTTCGATCTTTCGGTAATAACAAGCACCGTAATAACTGAAATATAAGTTGTAATTACTGATTCGGGCAACTTATATTTTGGCCCCAAAATAATATCAAAGGCAATAAGAACACCAATCAAGATGGTCCAAAAGATGATAAAAATTTCACCTTTATGGTTAGCCTTGTGATGATTTTGCCAACGATTGAACTCCTTGTTACTACCATAAATTACTAAGACACCAACATAAATAGTTGAAATCATGCTTAAAGTATCCTTATAAGCATTACAAAAAACTAAATCAACTACAACTGCGGTCAAAAAAAACAAAGGACCAAAGATTAACCAATCTCCGGAGCCAAATATCCGATATTTTCTTCATTTTATATGATTTTTTTGGGTTTTTGATTTTAAAAGAACAAGATAACTATAAAATATAAAACAACTTTTGTCAAGATGATACAAAAAACCCGTAACTTACTGTTACGGGTTTTCTTTTAGAAACTAAATATTCTTACAAACATCAGCATCTCTATTCCAGGAACTACCAACCATTGCTGAACATTTCCATTTATTCCAATTATCATAAGCTTTGATTTCCAAATGTTTATCTCCTCTTAAATAATAACGTGACAAACTAACATGATAATATTTATTACCAGAAGAATCCTCTCTAACCGCATTATCAAAATTAGTAATTATTTGGTAACCGTCATCCTTACCCCAATAAACTACAACTTGTTTAAGTGGTTGTTGTTCAGAATCAACATAAACATCAAATTCTAACTGATATAAACCACCATATTGAATCGTAGTGTTACCACCAGTAATTGGCATCAAAACACCAGCTGATGTCTTCAAAGATTCATTCTTTACAACTGGTAAATTAGCACAAATTACTTTGTTATCTCTAGCTGAAGCTGAAGAACAAATACTTGGCTCATCATATTGTTTAAGAGAAGTATCTTTAACATAAGCGCCACCAACATACTTATAATCCCCATATCTAAAGGCGAAAATTTGATTTAAGTTTTTTAATGCATCGGCACTAGTTGGGACCGAGGTCCACAATTTTTGACAAACGCCACCACCAGTACAACTTTTTTTATTAAGTTCAGTATCACCTTCATAATAGATACAGTAAACCTTTGGATCGGTATTACATTGACCAATTTTGTCACAATTTTTACCAGTACAACCATAAGGACGACCCGCAAAGGTAGTTTCATTATTCTTAGTAGAGTATTGATTACGTAGAACAAGCAAATCAGTGCTGTTATTTAAATCATAGCCATTAGGTAAATTAGCAGAACCAAAAGGCACATCTTCGACATCATGTCCGTAAAGCAATAAACTACTGGAGAAGAAATTTGGAGTAATAGTTGAACTCTGACCAATACGACCAGTCCAAGCCATATCTTTACCAACTGAATCAACTAACTGGGTAAATTTATTACAAGCAAAACGATACACTTCACTTTGATCATTTTGGTTAGATACAAATTTCAAATCAGCTTCAGTGCTTCTACCATTATCTAAAACCATCAGTGAGTCAAACTTAGTGGATTCATTATTATTAGCCTCATCAATATCGGACAAATTACTAATATCAAAACTAATATCAGCTCCAGAACCGCTATTTACCGCCATGTTTAAAGGACGATTTAAGAAACCATTATAGACACCCCAACCTTCATTAAAGGTAAAGTTACAACCAAATTCAGTTTTGTAGTTTTTAAAGTTTACAGTTTTTTGTCCTGATTTTACTAATAAACTTGATTGTTTAGGAACACAATAAACTAAAGCCACTAAATCTGGAACACCATTATCAATTCTAGCTGTGTTATAAACAGCTGTGTAATCAGGTGAACCACATACCTTAGCGCTTTGAGTATCATCCACACAAGAACAATTATTAGCTGTTATTCCAGCTCCACTACAACTAACTGTAGAATCTAAATTAGCCCCTAACTTATTTTTTATCCAATTCCAATCATCAGTCCAGTCACCACTGGTTTTTCCAAGACTGCTATTAATTTCTGAATCAGCCCAAATATTTAAAACTCCATTTCTCTTTTCCACAACATCAAAATCTCCATTAGCTTCAGTACAATAATTTAATGGGAATTTACCAACATAACCTAAATTAAGTTGACTGCTTTGTGATAATGAAGAAATTCGATCAATTGGATACCACATTAAACAAACATTTGGGTTAATTTGATCATATTGTAAACAATAACCATATAAACCATCCTTAATGACATTATTGTTAGCAGACAAACAAGACAAGCTATCTTCACCTGGATATAAACGACAATCTTTGGAAACATAACTATTAGGACCAGTTTGAAGTACTGGTTCAATATTTATATCATCAAAATAAACATAACCTGGAGCTAAGCTATTAGTATCGGAGGTTAAATAAACTTTAATTTTGGCTTGGGTATTTTTCTTATTTGGATCGAGAACATTAAACTTATAAACCTTACGTACCCAACCATTATTAGCGGTATCTACAAAACTAGCTTTAACAGTTGGTGTACCAGAACTTGGACTATCAGTAATTAATAATTTAGCTTGAGCACCAGACCCCTTAGTATTAACTAAATAATTAATATAATAATCTTGGTTAGTATAAATGGTGATTTCGTTACCAGGTGAAACCTGAGTTGAATTTAAAACCGCAACATATCCTTTACCATGTGCTGGATAATCGGTTTTATTTTTATCTTTATCTGGGCTTAGAATCAAAGGTTCAGCCGTACAAGCATTATTTCTTTGAGCATATAAAGCCGCGTTACTAGCAGACACACCGACATCACGACGGCAAGTTAAGGTATCGGATTTATTTTCAAAATCATAAAGCGCATCGGTATTTTGACCAACCTCTTTCATTGCCCCAATATAATAATTATTTAACAATGAATAACCGGTAGCATTTTTATTTTGATTGTTGGAAATATCTCGAACCTTATTATCCATTGGCAATAAATTACCGCACTCATTTTTATCATTTAACTGATCACATTCTCCCACTTTGTAACAAGTTTTTTCGTGAGTGACCGGATCTTCGGATGATGTTTGACAAGACAACCAACGTGAACAGATTCTGTCTGGAGTAACTTTAATAACCGTATTAGCATTATTTAAACAATTAGGATCAGTTGTATTGCAAGAAATTGGCGCACTACCTTCACTAGTTAAAATGGCATTAAAAATATTTGATTTAAGTCCACTGCTACCAGATTGAGTACGAGCATTAAATAGTACACATCCATTATCAGTATTAATTGTACCGTTACAAGAAGTGGTATCGACATTAGAACTAAGTTGATAATTAATAATTGCTTCTTTAACTATAACTGTAGTATCAAGTGAGCTTGAATCTTTAGTAATATTTTTACGATAAACACTTAAATAAGTATTAGCCCCCGTATTAAACATAACCGAACTAGACGAAACCAAAGAAGTAACTGGATCACCTAATTTATTATCTTCACCTAAAATTCTAACGGATCCACCAGTACCATTTTCAGTGGTTGCAAAGTTACCGACTGTAATTGGTTCAGACACATTACCGCTAAGTTCTAAAACATAAAGTTTATTTGGCTTAACACCAATACGTTGAACGTAAAAACCACCAGACAAGCCCCATTTATCAGCTACTATATTATCAATCTTCTCCGCTGATGGGTTAGAAATTAAATTATTTACATATTTACTTAACGGATCAATATATTCACTACAACCAGCCGCTTCAGCACTACATAAACCAACTGAACCATCTGGAGTAGCCACTCTGCCGTTAACTCCGCCCAGTCCCATAGTCTTTAAGTAAGAAATATTACATGGATAATCATTGGTATCAGTAATACATTTCTTAGTACCACAATCAGTATTAGCCACACAAACAGCACCAACTTTTTCACTATCGGTAATCTTGCTATCACCATTTATATCACAACGTTTAACTGGTGATTTGTACCAATTATTATTTTTATAAACACAAGTATTTAAACCTGGAGTCTTAAAATAACTAGCGGAACCATTGCCATAAGTCCAAGTATCACAACCAACTTCATTGGCTCGGCAAAGTGGTGAAGAAGCGTCGCTACTATAAGCATCTGGTAAATTTTTCTTAAAGACATCCATCCAACTAGTAGAACCACCTGTGGTCTTTAAATAACCGAAACGAGAACAACCAGCATCAGCGCTATTACATTGCTTGCTTGAATCAAATACTGCATAAATAGCTTGAGAATCTGGAACTTCAAGACAACCGGAAGTACCAGCTACACAAGCAGTATTTTTATCTGAACTATTTAAATTAACCGTATAACCGTAACGTCTGGAGGAATTGTTAGTTTGAATCATTTGTTCACAACCAACCGCTGAATTCTGACATAGTTCACTAAATTGATGTAAATTGTGAGTTGTGCCAGCTCTATCTGTATAAGACGAACAACCTAAATTATAATTTGGTCCTTGATATTTATCAGACATATCATAAGAACAAATGTCTGGAACTTGGCTACTACCTTTAATTAAATAGTAACGATCAGTAATTTCCGTAATAATTAAATTATCAATTACTAAAGCTTTATCAACTTTAATCTTTAAAGATTCGCCAGCTGGTTCATGATCTAATTTAGCTAAATTAATTTCATACAAATGCCATTGATTATCACCTTTAATCGTTAAGTTGCCAGTTGGGTTATTGTCAGAGATACCAAAAGTTGAAATATCATTACTTGAATTTTCAAAAGAAAGGTTGGCAGTGACTGCAGCTCCAGAAGCTTTAGCCATGAATTTAACAATGTAAGCAGAATCTTTCTTAACAAAACCAGAAACGCCAACACCAACATCATTAGTAACATTTAAAGAATGACCATTTTTGACAGTTGATTCTGAGCTTTGAGAAACAGCACCACCACCTAAAGAGTAGAAACCATTTACATCAGATTCAAAATCATAAGAAGCAACTAATTTTAAGTTGTTACCATTATTGCCATTATATTCACGACAACCAACTTCAGCGGCGGAACAAGTAGTCCCTTCATTAGGAATAACTTTATAAATACAAGCATTTTGCTTAGTATCCCAAACACCACCATTTTGACAAACGTAACAAGCGCTCTGGGAATCATCCCAAGTACCAGAACAAGTATCTTTGTCAGTAGCTGTTTTATCAATATTTTTTTCGTTCAAACGATAAGAGTGACAATTATCAGAACAGGAAACAGTGTTAGACATTAAATGATAAGTGATTTTACCACCCTTGTTATAAAATTCACGACAATCAGAATTATATCTAGGATCAGTTACCGGTAAATTATAAATTTCTTTAGTACAAGCAGCATCGCTAACTGAATTAATTACAAAAGGATCGCCACTAGAATCTTTCTTAAGTGACATTACCTTAAGTTGAGCATTATCCCAAGAATAAAAATCGCTGCAAGAAGTAGTATCTGGTTTAATACATTGTCTAACTTTAGAATAGTATTCAACATTTTCACCACCTTGATTAACAGCGTCTAAATTAGTAAAGCTAGAACAACCAACACTTTCAGCACCACAAGATTTAGCATTATCTGGAATTAAATTATCAGCTGAAGTGCCATAGAAATAAGAGGCTTTAGCTAAATAAGTATCGTAACCAACACAAGAAGCGTCACAATAATCATTAATATTAGCTTTAGCCGCTACTTTAAAGATGTCTTTAACAGAAGTAAATAATTCACAACCAACTTCATTACGGTTACATTTACGAGCAAAATTATTACAAACCGCTGGAGCATCGTCTTTTAAGGTGTAATCACCTGTACCAGAAGTAGAATTATAACAAGTAGTTTCTAAATAATTTGGTAATAACTTTTCATTAACTGAGAAAGCGCCATAGCTAGAATAACCAGGGTAATAATTATTAGGAGTAAGTTTAAGATTACGAACTACAAAGTTAGCGTTAGTACCACTGGTTGTAATAGAGAAATTTAAGTTATTAGTGTTTTGAGCAGTAACTGAAATTGTTGTCCAAGTGTTAGAAGTGGTCTCTGTTTGATCACCATCATCACCTAATTTCATAGTAATCTTATCACCAGAAACTAATTTAACATCAGCTGATAAAGTATAAGACCAACCAGTAATTGGAGCTAAATTTTTTGGCAATAAACTAGCAGTATTATTTGAAGATAAAACAGCTTGACTGGCACCAGAAACTGACAAAGCTTTTCCGCCATCATCAACAATTTTACCTGTATCAGTTACTGGCCAGTGCCAACTAGTTGAAATTGTGCTGCCAGTATCACCAACATTATTTAAACTAAAATCGGTATCCATTATATAATTAACATCACCCCAACCTGGTTTACCTCGAAGTAACTGAGTACAAGATTCATTTGAAGCGTCACAAGATACGGCTTTATTATTAAAGAAAATAGCCGCATTTTTATCCCAATTAATTGTGTTAGTTGAAGAAGCATAAGTACCATTTAAAGAATATTGCTTACAACCAGAATTATTAGCATCACAAGTACTATAATCTAAAGTATTTTCCAAGAAAGAAACGGTTTGTTTATCACTACTAGTAAATGTTTGGCAAGTGTTATAAACCGGCTCGCAAGAATCAGTGCCAAATTTCCAAGTGCGCTTTTCTTCATTACAGTAACCATAAACTTCACAAGAACCATCAATCTTTTCTTTAATACAAGTTTGATTATCAGCACAATAATCAGTGGCTCTAGAGATTGATAAAGCATCAGTGCCATCTATATCTTTTGAAATTAAACTGCTAGTAATCTGACTACCAACACCTTGCTTAGCACAATAATTAAGCGGTGCTTTTAAAACCCAATTTGGATCAACTAAACCACGGCACCAAGCCTGATTTTTTTGATCAAAATCATTAGAGAATTGTCCCTTACCATCAAAACAAGAAACTAAATCTTGAAGAGTTACGCGGTATCCTTTACTAATGGCGGTTGAAATAGCTTGCTCCCAACCAACTGGAACAATACGATATTTACGTAAAATATTAACATTACGCAAAGTATAAGTACTATTTGATTTACTATCACCAGAAACCAACCAATCACCATGTAAATAACCTTTTTCTAAAGCGTCACCAACTGTTAATTTTTCAGAAATAGCTTGAGAAAATTTATCATCAATAACACAGTTATTTGGACCAGGATTATTATTATCAGAACAAGTTGCTAAATCTGATAAAATACTATAATCACTGCGAACATCAAAATGAGGTTTAATAACACTAGCTAATTTTTCACTAACAACCGAAGTGCCATATTGAATTAAAGATTCAAAACCACTGCTAGCTAATTTAGCGGTATCAAGAGCGACACTAGAACTCTTTCCTTTGCTGACTTCTCTTAAGACACGTTGAAAACCTTCATAAGCCAATTGGTTTAAGAAGGTATTAGAAGCATCAACTAAAGCATTACCAGTAGTTTTTAATAAATTATCAGTTTGTAATTTCTTAGCATTAGAAACGTCATCTTTAGCGGCACCAGGAACACCAGTAAGTTTACCAGCAATATTTCTAACATCTAACCAACCTTGAGTAATAGTATTGGAGGTTTTTTCGTTTTCGGTAGCTTTAGTGCTAGCTTCAAAAGTACGACCAAATAAAGTAAAAGCACTACCGAGTTCACCACCACCAGGTTCTAAACTAACTTGAATTCCCTTTAAATAATCACCACTTTCCATAGCCGCATATTTTTCATAAGCGGAGCTGTAATTATTTACTAAATTACTTAAGGTACAGTCTGGAGCTTCAGGAGCCAGTGTTTGGACCAAACCTAAACTAATTTTAGCCTGAACATTGGCATCTGGTGGTTGACACAAATCAACCCCCCAATTTTTACCTAGACCATCAATAAAATCACCGGCAGCCGCATCACCAATATTTTTCCAATAAGTACCAAAATCCTCAACTACGTAAGTTGGTTTTTGACCTTCGCCAGCAGTAGCTACATAAGTAGCCGCTGATAAAGCAACTCTGTTTAAAGTATTACGGATAGTCGTGCCAACTAAAATTTGCTCCCCATTTATCAAACCAAGTCTTTTTTAGCCTCAGCCGCTAATTTTTTTAAGATTATCGGCAGCCGTTTTGGTAATCAAAGGCATATCAACAACAGCCATGCCCGCTCTAGCTGGTTGAATGTTAATGGTGAAGAATGACAAGACCAGTATTGTTAAAATTAAACTGATTTTAGTTTTAAACAAAATGCTTTTTTTCATATATTATCTTTTTATTGATTAGTAGAAGTCGCCGTAGTTGTCGTACCTGAGATACTAGAACTTAAAGCATCTTTATACATAGCCATTAAGTCTTCATCAGTTAAAATCTTTACTTGATCTGGGTTAGCTCCACCTTGAAGCAATATCTGGCGCATTGTATCAGCATCACCTTCACCACTTAAAGCCTTAGTAAGTAGCGCTTGGTCAACATTTTCCGCCGGTGTTTTAGTTTCTGAAGTTGAAGTTGAGGTAGTAGTTGCTGTTTGAGAAGTAGTACCGGCAACCAAACTACAAGTTGAACCTTCAGCACAAAGCGGATCTTTACCTAATCTAATTTCTTCACCGTCATTTATGCCATCGCCATCAGTATCTTCTAAGTAAGGTGAAGTTTTATAAACATTAGTTTCATTATAATCAGTTATACCATCACTATCAGTATCTTTAGTTTTAGCTGCTAAATCAGCAGCCGCTTTTTCCTCAGCAGTTTTTTCAGCCTGAGCAATTTCAGCATCACTAGCATGGAATGGGCTATTAATTCTTGAATTAAATTGCCAAAACCAAACAACTAAAATGCCTACAGCAACTACTGATAAGCTAATAACCGCTACCTTTTGAGGGCGCGGTAATGTTCTAAAAGACTGACCTTGCTGTCTGTCGTTCATAATATTTTTATTCTAAGATAACGCTTCAATTATAACACAAATGGGCGAGCCGCCGCAAACAGTTTTTGCCAATTAGAAACGCTTAAATCTTGAGCACGTACATGTTCATCCAAACCAGCACTAATTAATAATTTCTCAGCTTCAGTATTTGAAATTTTAAGCCCTGAAGCTAAATTATTTTTAAGCATTTTACGTTTAGCACTAAAACCAAATTTGGCTAAACGGAAAAAAGCTTTTTCTTCCTCCAGAGAAACACCACCTCTTTTAGAATTGTCTAAAGTTATCTTAATAACAGCACTATCAATTTTTGGTTCTGGCCAAAAATTACCCGCTTTTACTTCACGAACAATTTGAGTATCGCCAAAAAACTGAACTGATAAAGCTAGCATACTCATTTCACCAGGTCCAGCAATTAATCTTTCAGCTACTTCTTTTTGTAACATCAAAACTAAAGACTGAGGACGATTTTTTTGATTTAAAAAAGTTCTTAAAAATATTGAGGTAATATTATAAGGCAAATTAGCCACCACTTTATAACCAGAAGGCAAATCAGTTGGGTTAAACTTTAAAACATCTTGATTTACAATCGTTACATTTTCCACATCCTGAGAATCCAAACCAATTTGTAAAAAATTAGCCAATTTATCATCAAGTTCCACCGAAATAACTTGTCGAGCAGCCTTAGCTAATTTAGCAGTTAAAAATCCGAGTCCTGGGCCAACCTCTAAAACAGTATCTTCTTTAGTAATTTCTGCCGCCTCAACTATTTCATCATAAATTTTTTCATTAATTAAAAAATTCTGACCTTTGCTACGGCTTGGTTTAATTTCAAACATCTTACATAATTCAATTGTTTTCTGCGCTAAGGTCATTTTAGTTTAATTATTTAATTACAATACTAAGTAGTTTGCCTTTAACATAAACTACTTTTACAACTTCTTTATCTTCTACCCATTTCTTTACATTTAAATCAGCAAAAGCTAATTCTTTGACTGCCTCTTCAGTAATATCTGAAGTCACTTCAATAGTTGAACGAAGTTTGCCGTTGATTTGAACTGCTAATACAAAAGTATCATCTTGGAGTAAGGCTTCGTCGTAGTTTGGCCAAGGTTCTTTAATTAATAATTCATTATGCCCCATCTGTGACCATAATTCTTCGGCTAAATGAGGCGCAAATGGTTCTAAAATCCTAACAAACAAGGCTAAATTATCTTTTGATAAAGGCCAAGAATTATTTTTATTTTTAAAATCGTAAATTTCATTAACTAAAATCATCAAAGCGGAAATAGCGGTGTTATACTTAAATTCTTCAATGTCATCACCGATTTTTTTAATTGTTTTATGAAGCAAAGAAACAATTTTTTTCTCATCAACTCGTGGTAAATCTTGATTTACTTCACTAACACGATCTAAGAAACGAGAAACACCAATAATACCCTTACTATTCCAAGGCTTCATATCTTCTAACGGACCCATGAACATTTCATAAAGACGCAGTGCATCAGCTCCATGAGACTTAACTAAATCATCCGGATTAATAACATTACCTTTTGATTTACTCATTTTATTGCCATCTTCTCCCAAAATAATTCCTTGATGACGAAGTTTTAAAAATGGTTCATTAAAATTTACATAACCATATTTTTTCAAAACTTTAGTGAAGAAACGAGCATACAATAAATGTAAAACTGTATGTTCAGCCCCACCAAAATACAAATCAACTGGTAACCATTTAGCTAATTTATCGGCCGCCGCAAAGACTTCGGTATTTTTAGAATCAGCGTAACGCAAATAATACCAAGAGGAACAAACAAAGGTATCCATGGTATCACTTTCACGTCTAGCTTTAGCGCCACATTTTGGACAAGTAACATTATGAAATTCGGTAGAATATTTTAAAGGTGATTCTCCAGTTGGACGGAAATCAACATCAGTTGGTAATTTAACTGGTAAATCTTCAACCGGAACAGGGACTTCACCACAATGATCACAATAAATAATCGGAATTGGAGCCCCCCAATATCTCTGACGAGAAACTAACCAGTCACGTAATCTATAATTAATTGTTTTTTCACCTTGTTCAGTCCGAGTTAAAAAATCAATCATTCTAGTTCGAGCTTCAGCCGATTTTAAACCAGTAAATTCACCAGAATTAACTAATAAACCATCATCGCAATAAGGTTCTTCATCAGAATTGTTTTCTGGAGCAATTGATGTTCTAATTTCTAAATTATATTTTTTAGCAAATTCAAAGTCACGTTCATCATGAGCTGGAACCGCCATCACAGCACCAGTGCCATAATTAGCTAACACATAATCAGCCACAAATACGGTTACTTCTTCATTGTTAAAAGGATTAATAGCGGTTATGCCTTCTAATTTAACACCACTCTTATCTTTATTTAAATCAGTACGTTGTAATTCTGTTTTAGCTGAAACATCGCTAATATATTTTTCGACTTCGGTTTTATTTTTTGTATATGCTAATAACTCTTTAGTTAAAGCACTTTCAGGTGCTAAAACTACATAAGTACAACCAAAAATCGTATCAACACGAGTCGTAAAAACTCTAATTTTTTTCTCTTCCGTTAAACCATTAGCAGTTAAAACAAAATCAACCAAAGCTCCTTCGCTACGGCCAATCCAATTACGTTGAGCTGATTTAGTTGATTCTGGCCAATCTAAATTATCCAAACCTGATAATAATCCAGATACTTCACGTCCTTCATATTTTTGATCTTCAACAAATTCTGTAATCTTAAAAAACCATTGTTCTAAATCTTTTTGAATAACTTGATTACCGCAACGTTCACAAACACCACCTTCAGCTTGTTCACGAGCCAATACTGTTTGGCAACTATCGCACCAATTTACTTTAGCTTTTTTCTTATAAGCCAAACCATTGTTATACATTAACAAGAACATCCATTGTGTCCACTTATAATATTCAGGGTCAGAAGTGACAACTACTCGATCCCAATCATAAGAAAAACCTAGAGAATCAATTTGTCTGATAAAATTAGCACTAGCGGTTTTAGTGGTTTCTGAAGGATGAATTCCTGTTTTAATGGCATAATTTTCAGCTGGTAGTCCAAAAGCATCAAAACCTTGAGGATGCAAAACATTAAAACCCTTTGCCCGAGAGTAACGAGCATAAATATCGGTCGCCGTATAAGATTCTACATGACCAGCATGAAGACCCGCCCCAGATGGATAAGGAAACATATCTAAAATAAAGCGTTTTGGCTTATCACTAGCTTCGTCAGTCTTAAAAACACCCTCCGTGCGCCAACGTTCTTGCCATTTTTTCTCAATATTTTGGTGATCGTACATATTTTTTAACTAAGTTTTTATTAACCTATTTTACCCCAGCAAACGGGTTTTGGCAACCAAAAAATAGCTAAATATCTAGCTATTTTTAAATTAAAAGAATATTTAAAGCTCAAGTGTAATCGGACAATGATCGGAGCCCATAATCTTGTCTAATATCTGGGCATTTTTTCAACTTTTTTCTGAAGCTTTTTTTGAGGTGCAGAAATAATCAATCCGCCAACCAACATTTCGAATTCGAGCACCAGCTCGATAACTCCACCAAGTATATTGGACTTTATCACCATTTAAAGCCCGATAACTATCAATAAAGCCATCTGACAAAAAATCAGTCATCCAAGCACACTCTTCTTTTGTAAATCCAGGGCTGCCAACTATTTTCTTTGGGTCTGGCTAAATCAATTGGTTTATGTGCAACATTAAAATCACCACAAATAATTATTGGTTTTTTCGCTTCTAACTTTTTTAAATGTTTTTGCAAACTTTCGTTAAATTCTATCTTATAATCTAAGCGGGACAATTCATGATTTGAGTTTGGAAAATAGCAATTAACCAAATAAAAATCCTTAAACTCAGCAATTTGAGTGCGCCCCTCATCGTCAAATTTATCATGTCCAAAACCATTTTTAACCTTAGGTTGAAGGGTATCTTCACGAACCAAAATAGCCGTGCCACTATACCCTGGACGTTTAGCACAATTCCAATATTCAGTGTAACCCGGAAAATCTAATTTAGCGTCATTTTTACTACTCTCTGAAATCTTAACTTCCTGTAAACAAAGAACGTCTGGACGAGCTGCCAATAAAAAGTCGGAAAAGTTTTTTTTCATGATGGCTCTAATGCCATTTACGTTCCAAGAGATAATTTTCATAGTGTCAATTTTCCCTAAATTATGTATAATGGAAGTATAATTAAAAAACCTAAAACATACAATTATGGCACTCGACTTAGGTAACATGAATCTTGAAGAAAGAACCAAATTTTTAGAACTAAAAGAACAATATAAAAAACAATTACTACCTTGGTATAAAAAATGGTGGGGTATCGTTATACTGGCAATTTTAGGAATTGTTTTAATACTAAGCACGGCAGCTGGTTTTTATATTTGGAATCAAGTTCAGGAAATAAATAAAACTAATGCCTACAACCAACAAATTAGTTCAGACAAAGCTTTACAACTTGCTATTTATGGAGATGGAACTAATTATGTTTTAGGAACCGAAAATGCTGCTTTAACTATTGTTGAATTTTCTGACTTTGCTTGTCCATATTGTGAAAAAGCTTATACCGTTCTTAGAAAAATTATTGGTCGTTATCCGGGTAAAGTAAAAATAATTTTCCGCGACTTACCCTTGCATGAAAATTCGGTTGATTTAGCAATGGGGGCTCGTTGCGCTGGCGAGCAAGGCAAATTCTGGGAAATGCATGATCAATTGTTTAGTAATCAAAATAATTTAAAATCAACTGGCGATGAACTCAAAACAGTTATCTATAGTTTAGCAGGTACTATTGGTTTAAATGCAGCTACTTTTGATACTTGCTATACCAGTAAAAAATATGTCTCCGCTATCAGTTATGATTTTGCAGACGCCGATTCTCTTAAATTAAGAGGAACTCCATCTTGGTTTTTAAATGGAAAATTAATTTCTGGATATTTGCCTGAAAATGATTTCTTAACTTTATTAGATAATTATTTTGCTAGCTTAAAATAGTTATGACAGACAATATTATTCAAACTAGAGTTCATGGACGCGGTGGACAAGGCGTGGTAACGGCGGCTGAGTTAATTGCCTTGGCAGCTTTTTATTGATGGCAAAGAAGCTCAAGCATTTCCTTTTTTTGGCGTTGAACGAAGTGGCGCACCAATTATGGCCTTTGCCAGAATCTCAACTACACCAATTAAAACCCGAGAGCAAGTTTATCATCCAGACTATTTAATAATTCAAGACGCCACATTAATTGATGATGAGGGAATTTTAAGCGGCGTTACACCGCAGACAAAATTATTAGTTAATTCTCCAAAAACTCGAGACGAAATTTTTAATAACTTAAAAAACAAAAAAACCATTAAACTTAATAATATTTATACCACTCCAGCCACCGAAATTGCTTTAGAATTTATTGGCAAAAATATTGTTAACACAGTTATTTTAGGAGCACTATCTAAACACAGTAATTTATTTTCTTTAGCTTCCTTAAAAAAAGCTGTGACTACTAAATTAGAATCTAAGGGGCCAAAAATTTTACAAAAAAATTTAGACGCTATTTCCAAAATATATGAGACCAATTAGTAAACCAGGCACCGCCTTAGAAAATAAAACTGGAACTTGGCGCGTTTATAAACCAGAAACTGATTATAAAACTTGTATTGGCTGTTCGCTTTGTGCCAAACTTTGTCCCGATGCTTGCATCGAAATGAAAGCACAAAAAGATTATGAGAATAAATTAAAACCAGTAACTGATTATGATTACTGTAAAGGTTGCGGTTTGTGTGCTAAAGAGTGTCCAGTTAAAGCTATAAAAATGGTAAAAGATTTTTAGTATGAAAAAAGATAAACGACAATTACTTGAAGGGTCTAACGCCATTGCCTTAACGATTCGCGCCATAAAACCTGGTGTTGTTAGCGCTTACCCAATTACCCCCCAAACTCATATCGTTGAAGATCTTGCTAAGTTTAAAGCTGACGGCGAAAAGTCTTATGAGTATGTTCGTGCTGAAAGTGAATTTGCAGCCGCTTCTATTGTGCTCGGTGCTAGCGCAACTGGTGTTAGAACTTATAGCGCTACTAGTTCCCAAGGATTATTACTCATGGCAGAAGTTATTTATAATATTTCAGGCATGCGACTACCAGTTGTAATGACGGTGGCTAATCGGGCTGTATCCGCCCCAATCAATATTTGGAATGATCATTCTGATATTATGGGTATGCGAGACGCCGGTGCAATTTTATTATTTGCTGAAACCCATCAAGAAGCCATTGATCAACACGTACTCGCTTATAAAATTGCTGAGAGTTTATCGCTTCCAGTTTTTGTAAATGTGGATGGTTTTATTTTAACTCACTCTTACGAAGGTTGTGAAATTCCAGATACAAAATTAATTAAAAAATTCTTACCTGATTATAAAGCGAAAAAAAATGAATTTTTAGACCCCCAAAACCCAGTTACCATGGGAATGTTTGCGGGACCTCAATCATATCTTGGTTTTAGAAAAGAATTACAAACTGATTTATTAAGTAGTGCTAAATTAATTGCTAAAGAATATACTAATTGGAAAAAAATATTTGTTACTGGCAAAAAAGATTCTGCCGTTATAGTTGATGATGGTTTAATGGAATACTATGGACCAAAAAACCCAAAAACAGTTTTGGTCACTCTAGGAACCGTCGCTGGAACTATTAAACAAGTAATTGACAATGCAGGTACTAACAATAAAACTGGCTTACTTAAGCTACGTTGTTATAGACCTTTTCCCGCTGAACAAATTAAAAAAGTTTTAACTGGTGTGCGTCAAGTTGTTACCATTGAAAAAACTTATGGTCTTGGTTACTTACCACCATTACATTTAGATTTAGCTGCCGCATTATATGGTGAGAAAATAAAACTAGCATCTTGTGTTGTTGGTCTTGGAGGACAAGACGTAACTGAAGCCGAGATTAGTAAAATTATAAAAACTTATGAAAAATTTTAAAAAAATTAGCGCGCTGTTATTTTTAAGTGCTTATTTTATTATCGGTTTTATAACTCCGACTTTAGCGGCAGATAATATACCTACTGAAGTTAAGTTTACACCTCAAATAAGTATTCCTGGAACTGAATTTCAGTCAGGAACTGGAGTTAAGGTTGGAGAAACAAGTGGGGCTACAACTAGCAGCACTTTGCTAGCTCGTTACATTTCGGCTTTTTATACTTGGGGCTTATCAATCGTTGGTATTTTAGCGGTTTTAATGCTTATGGCCGGCGGTCTTATTTGGATTACTTCAGCTGGTGATACTGGAAAAATAGGTAGTGCTAAAAAAATGATAAGCGGTAGTTTATTCGGATCACTACTGCTAGTTGGTGCCTNNTTTTTTCTTAATACTATCAATCCTGATTTAACTAAATTACCAGCACTGAAAATGACTCAAATAGGAAAAATTGAAGTAGATAATGGATTTATGGATGGTGCTGAAAAAGTAGCTTATGTTTGTTTGCCAGAAAGTTTAACTTGCGCTCAAACTGTTCCTGCTTCTTTAAATATTAACCTATCAGCTTGCCAAAAAAAACTTGGCGCTTTACCAAATTGTGATAAAGATTTTGACAAAGTTGGATATCATCAAGTTGCTTGGTGTTGCGGAATGAATTCTAATACTCAAGCAGTAGCTGATAAAGCTTGTGTTGGACAAGCTAATGGTACTGCTTGTAAAATTACCGACACTGCCGGAACAGGAACTGGCTATTGTAATAATAATAGATGTAAACAATGTGTTAATTTTGGTTCCGCTTGTTCTAACGATTATGAATGTAAAAGTGGTAGTTTATTACAATGTGGTTACGGTGATGACGCTGGAATAACCTATTCAAGTAAATGCAGTTCCGGATTCTGTGCTAATAAACCAGGTAAAGAAAATGCTTCATGCGGTGCGAATAATTCAGGTACCTGTAAAGTTTATAGCGGAATATTTAGTTGTCCTGGTAGTACACAAGCTGTAGATGGTGGTACTAGTTGTGACACTGGCTTAAAATGTTGTAAGTAAATAAAATATGAACACCCCTAAAAAATTTCTATCATCTGGTCATAATGCTTGTGCTGGTTGCGGTGAATTATCCGCCGCCCAAGCAGTGATGCGTGGTTTAAATGAGAATGTAATTATTACCAATGCGACTGGTTGTTTAGAGGTAACTACAACTGCTTATCCTCAAAGTGCTTGGGGCTTACCCTGGATTCATTCTTTATTTGAAAATGCATCATCGGTGGCATCGGGAATTCTAGCAGCTTTGAAAGCTAAAGGAGATACCAAAACTAAAGTTGTAGCTTTTGGTGGTGATGGCGGCACTTTTGATATTGGACTTGGTTTAATTTCTGGTATGTGGGAACGGGGTGAAAATATTGTTTATATTTGTTTTGATACTGAGGCTTATTCTAATACTGGTTTTCAAGCCTCAGCAGCTACACCATATGGTGCCTCAACCACAACCGCACCTGATGGACTAAATTCTATTGGATCAACGACTCGTAAAAAAGATATGATTGGAATTGCTTTGGCTCATGGTGTTAAATATATTGCTCAAAGTACTGCTGGCTTCCCTGATGATATAACTAATAAAGTAAAAAAAGCCTTATCTACAAACGGTCCAGCTTATATCCAAATTCTTTGTCCTTGTATTCCTGGTTGGAAAATAAAATATGATGAAGCAGCTATGATGGCTAAATTAGCCGTTAAAACTGGTTTGTATCCACTGCTAGAATATACTGACGGCGTGTTAACTGGCTCAAGCATTAATACTAATTTTAAAGCTGGCTCAGTTGAAGATTATTTAACTGGACAAGGTAGATTTTCTCATCTTAAACCAGAAGATTTATTAATGATAAAAAAGCTTGCCGATGCCAACATTTTAAAATATAAAATATGAAATTTAAATACTTAGTTTTATTACCAGTTCTAACATTTACTTTATTATTTTCGTTTTCCAGTCAGGTAAACGCCGTTAATAGTTGTAAATGGACTAAACAAGAACTCAAAACCACTCCAAGTTATCCACCAACTATTAGTGCAGTTTGCCCATCTCCGTCAACGGCTTGTACTACTTGTGCTGGCACTGCTCCGGCCGAAAATTTATGTTGTACTGATACAACAGTAGCACCAGTCTCTAAGGCTAAATTTAAATTACCTGATTACGTTTTTCAAATTCCAATTGGAAAACTAACTAAATTAACCACCGTTGATTGTTCTAGCGGAACTTGCCAAATACCTTTTATATCCCAATACGTTACAGCTATTTATACTTATGGCTTATCGATTGCTGGAATTCTAGGGGTTCTTGTTTTAATGGCCGCCGGACTTCTCTGGTTAGTTTCTGGTGGTGATAATGGAAAAATAACAACCGCTAAAAATTTAATTATAGGCAGTGTAACTGGATTATTATTACTCGTTGGCTTAAGTTTATTTTTAAGCTTTATTAATCCTGATTTAATTAAAACTAAATCAATTGAACTAGAATCTATTGACCGAAAAGAACTGGAAGCTGAAGCTGATATAAAACTCGGTAACACCGCTGAAGAATACAAAAATAAACCATGTGCTACTAATGAAGAATTAGCCGCTGGGGTTGATTTTTATGCTACTGGTTATTACAAAGCTCCTTGGCAAGATAACCAAACTAATTTTTATCTTTGTGATGTACACATGCAAGGAACTTGCCCTAATGGCGTTAATAATGGAGGCAGTTGTACTGAAAATGGAAAACCAATATTTCCTAAATACCCAAACTATAAACCATGTAATCAATTTTCCAAAGCTCAATATAACAACTACTTTAGTGCTTCTAATTTGATAGTTGGTAAAACTATTGCTGGGCCACGTTGTTCTAATTTACCAAAAAATACCCAAGTCTGTTTCAAAGGAAAAACTTACACGATTACTGATTCTGGTGGTGGTATCCAAGGTAAAAGAATTGATATTTTAAGTTCATCAAGATCACAAGCAAATATTAATTCTAGTAGAGGCACTTTAAAAATTGGCGCCTGTAACTAATAAAAAAAGACCTCAATCATTGAGGTCTTTTTTTATTATTAATTTAATTTCCTCTATCCATAGCTTCATTAGCTAACCGATCAGCGACTTTATTTTGTTCACGACGCACGTGGATAAAAACAATTCGTTTAAAAGATAAAGATAAATTATGAACTTTTAAAAATAAAGGAGCCAGTTCAGCATTCTTAACTTTGTATTCTCGGTTAAGTTGTTTAACCACTAATTCACTATCTAAATAACATTCAACTTCTTCAGCTTTAAATTCAATGGCTTTTTCAAGACCAGCAATTAACGCTTTGTACTCTGCCTGATTATTAGTAGTCTCGCCAATATAACGAGAGATTTCTGCGAGCACAATTCCATCTTCAGCGTTAAGTACTGCCCCGATTCCAGCTGGTCCTGGGTTACCTCGCGCCCCACCATCACTATGGATAATTATTTTATTCATAAGAGTTTAATTAATATTATCAGCTGGCCTAAAATCAACCAATCGAAGCTGGGCTTCACGACGGCCATTAAAATCATTAATATCTAAATAATAAACGGCATTTACTAAATCGCCAACTCTAACCGCTTTATATTCTTGAGCTGAGCCAAACGAAATTGCCCAAATACCTTTAGCAAAAGTTTTTTCAGCTGATGATAATCTAAATTTAATATGTTGGCTATCAAAACCTAGAGTTACGATTTCATCAACTCGTAAATTATAACTAACAAATTTAGGCTGACTATTATTTTGTCCAAATGGAGCTAGAGTAGAAATATCTTCAGCTAAATCTAAATTAATAATTTCAATTGGTAGTTCAGCTTCAATGCGAAGACGAGGTGATAATTCTTTACCGGCTAATTTTAGAGTAGCAATCTCTTTAATTTTAGTTTTGAATTTTTCTAATTTCTCTTCACTCTCAACTGAAAAACCACAAGCCATTGGATGTCCACCAAATTTATCTAAAAATTCTGAAGCCTCAGAAATTGATTCAATTAAATTTAAATCTTCAATTGAACGACCCGAAGCTTTAAAAGATGTTTTACCGCCTTCGACAATTCGAGTAATAATTAAAGTTGGACGGTAATATTTTTCACAAATTCGACCGGCAACTAATCCAATAACGCCTTCATTCCAAGCTTGCTCTTCAGCAGCGAGTCCAATAATAATCGGTGGTACATTTTTAGGATCAATTTGTAGCTCTACTTGAGCGACCATTTCTTCGGTTATTTTCTGACGATCTAAATTTCTTTGATTAAGTTCAGTAGCAAGTTCAGCCGCCTCAGTTTCAGTTTCAGCAGTTAGTAACGAAAAAGCATTATTAGCATGACCTAAACGACTAGCGGCGTTAAGACGCGGACCAATTTGCCAACCAACATTCCAAGCTTCTAATTTTTTAGTATTATTGCCTTTGGAAATTTTTACCAGTTCATTTAAACCTTGTCTCTTGCTTTGATTTAAAATTTGCAAACCTTTTTTAACGAGCAATCTATTTTCACCTAAAAGAGAGACCATATCAGCAATCGTACCAACTGCAACTAAATCTAAACTTTTTTCAATAATTAAACGTTTTTGATTTAAAGGTAAATTAGATTTATGAACCAAAGCCGTAACCACTTTAAAAGAAACGACCTACACCAGCTAAATAAGGCCATGGATAAGAATCACTTTTATCAGCTGGATCAATACATAAACAAGGTGGTAAATCGTCAGCGGTTACTGGCAAAACATGATGATCAGTAATAATAACTTCCAAACCTTTACTCTGCGCATAAACCACTTCATCTTTGTTACGAATTCCATTATCAACAGTTATTATCAAAGAAAAACCTTGTTCCACGATTTGATCAATCGCTGATTTATTAAGACCATAACCTTCGGTCACACGATCTGGCAAATAAACTTCAACTTTGGCTTGAAGAATTTTAAGAGTTTCAAACAAAATAACTGATGAAGTAACACCGTCAGCATCATAATCACCATAAACAACAATTTTATGACCCTGTTTAATATGAGAAATAATTGAGTCAACCGCCGCGGTCATATCTCTAAATAAAAATGGATCAAAAAAACGTAAATCAGACACACCAGCAACATCTAAAGTTTTATCAATCGGCAAAACGTCATGCAAAAAAGACTCCAAAGCAGAAGCTTCTTGCAAGCCACGATTATATAAGAGTTGCAAAACAAGTGGAGATAAATCAGAATGACTATTTAAAAACTCTTCGGGAGCTGTTGGATATAATTGCCACTGCTTCATAATATATTTGTTACCACAGTTAATTAAAACAAGAATGAACCGACCGATAAAGACATCATGGAAATAATCACCATCAGTGAAATAATTATCCAAATAACTTTAACTACTTTTTTTCTTTTCATACTAGTTATCTTTTTAAAATTTTAATAAAAGTATCCGGTGGAATATCAACCCGACCACGACCGAGTGCCATCATTTTTTTCTTACCCTTTTTTTGATTATCGAGTAACTTATTTTTTCGAGTTACATCACCGCCATATAACTTAGCGGTCACATCTTTACGCATTGCACTAATTCTCTCAGCGGCGACTACTTTACCACCAACAGCCGCTTGTAATTTAATGACAAACATCTGACGACGAATCGTATTTTTTAAAATTTCTACTACTTCTCGCCCCTGACGATTAGCATCATCACGATAAACAATTGTAGCCAGTGATTCAACTGGTTCTTCAGCCACTAAAATATCCATTTTAACCACATCTGCTTTTCGATATTCTAAAAATTCATAATTAATTGAGGCATAACCCGCAGACACACTTTTTATTTTATCATAATAATCGGTTAAAATAGCGGCCATTGGAATATCATAATGAAGCAAGACACGAGCATCGTCATCACCGTCAATCGAAATATATTCAGTGTTTTTGTAATTACCACGTTTCTCTTGAGTAACCCGCATGATACTGCCCATATATTTTTTAGGGGTAATAATATCAAGCGTTACAATTGGCTCTTCAATTGATTCAATCGCATTAGGATCTGGTAGTCTTTGAGGAGTACGAACAATTATTTCTTCACCACCTTTTTTAAAGACTTTATAAGCCACACTAGGCACGGTAACAATTAAATCCAAATTATATTCCCGACGTAATCGTTCTTGAAAAATTTCGAGGTGGAGCAAACCTAAAAAACCACAACGAAAACCCACACCAATCGCATCAGATTGTTCTGGTTCATAAACTAAAGCCGCATCATTAAGCTTAAGTCTTTCCATCGCATCTCTTAACTCCTGCAAATTATCACCTTCACTCGGGAAAATTCCAGCAAACACCATTGGTTTTACTTCTTTATAACCAGCCAGCGGTTTAATCTCAGTTGAATGAGTTACTCCAATATTAGCTGTTAGTGTATCACCTACACGACATTCACCAACTTGTTTAAAGCCAGTAACAATATAGCCAATTTCACCTGTATTTAAAATTCCAGTTGAAAAATAATCTGGTTTAAAGACGCCAATATCTAAAACTTCAGAAATAGCCTGAGTAGCCATTAATTTTATTTTGTCACCTTTTTTTATTTGACCATCAAAAACTCTAATATAAGCAACCACCCCTTTATATTCATCATATTTAGAATCAAAAATAAGAGCGCGAGGATAATCTTGCTTTTCTTCGCCTACTAATTCTTTAGGTGCTTGTCCATATTTAATAACGGCATCTAAAACTTCAGCTACGCCTTCACCAGTTTTACCAGATGAACAAATTATTTCTTCCTCTTTACAACCTAACAATTTAATAATTTCTGCCTTAGTTTTAGCCACATCAGCGGCTGGTAAATCAATTTTATTAACAACTGGAATAATAGTTAAATCTTGTTCTAAAGCTAAGTAAAGATTAGCTAAAGTTTGGGCTTGAATCCCTTGAGTACAATCAACCAGCAAAACAGCAGCTTCAACGGCAGCTAGTGAACGGGAAACTTCATACGAAAAATCAACGTGACCTGGAGTATCAATTAAATTTAACTGGTAACCTTTATAATTCATCGTCACCGGTTGTAATTTAATTGTGATACCACGTTCACGTTCAATATCCATGCCATCTAAAATCTGGTCTTTCATTTTACGCTTATCAACCGTACCCGTAATTTCAAGCATTCGGTCAGCTAGCGTTGATTTTCCATGATCAATATGGGCAATAATACAAAAATTTCTAATTTTTTCTAAGTTATTCATCGTTTTTATCTTACTTTATTTTTATAGGGTGGTCAATTAAAAAAATTAATTGCCACGAGCTTCGCCAGAGCCTTCCAGTTCAGTCGTTTTTACCTTCTTGTGACGACGAAGTGAATTTATAAACGTCATTAATTCTTCGCTGCCAAGCAAATAACATAATATTAAATAAACAATTGAGCCAGCTATCCCAGCCACTATTAATTGGACAAATACACCGGAAAATCTAGTCATATCAATAGCGGGGACGATAAAGCCTTTCATAAGCTGAACAGTAATTCCCGCACCAATAGCGGCTAAAGAAAATTTAATGGTTGATTTAATAATTTGATTAATCCCCAAATTACCAACTGAAAAGTGTAACCAAGTCCAAAGTAATAAGAAATTCAAAATATTAGAAATTGAATAAGCCAAGGCCAATCCAATAACTCCCATAGTTTTAGATAATATCAAACATAAGATAATATCAGTAACAACAGTAAAAACACCTAAATAAAATGGTGTCCTAGAATCATGACGAGCGTAAAAAACACGTACCATAAGAGGGATTGAGGCTTGCGCAAACAAACTAATTGAGAAAAAAGCCAAAGTATTCATGGTCAAAATTGTATCTTGCCAACCAAAAGCTCCAGCACCTAAAACAACTCTAATTACTTGTGCTCTTAAAGTAATTAGTAAAACTGTAGCCGGAATTACAAAGAAAAAAATCTGACGCAAAGTCGCTGAAAAAGTAGCCTCCAATTTTTCCCGGTTAAAAGCATTTTGTGATAAGGCCGGAAAAGCGGCAATCGCAAACGAAACACCAAAAATACCAACAGGAAATGATTGCAAATTATTAGCTAAATTAAAAACTGTCAGCGACCCCGCAACTAAGCCAGAAGCGATAACCGTAGTCACCAGTAAATCAATTTGAGTAATCGCTAAACTTAAAGTTCGAGGCACCATCAACTTACCAATTTTTCTAGTAGCTCTGTCTTTAAAATTTACACTTAATGAATATCTAAAACCTAAAGCATAAACGGCTGGAATTTGAATCAACATGTGTAAAAAAGCACCGAACACAACGCCCCAAGCCAAACCTGATAAACCAAACCAATTAGAAAACCAGATTACACCAGCAATAATTCCTAAATTATAAAAAATTGGTGCCAGTGAATAAATTAAAAAACGTCTAAAAGATTGGAGCATGCCACCGAGTACACCTGAGATGCCTAAAAATAATGGGGACAAGAACATAATTCTTGTTAGCGAAACAGTTGAAATTTGAGCTTCAGTCGAAAAACCTGGAGTAATTAAACGTACTAAAAATGGAGCAAAAATTACCCCTAAAGCCGAAAAAATAATTAGCAATAAAGACAATAAGTTAATAACGTTATTCGCCAACTTCCAAGCATCCGCATTCTCATCATCTTTTTTGGGGTCAGAAAAATTTTTAACCAACCCACTAAAAATTGGGATAAATCCAGCCGAGAGTGCCCCCAAAACAATTAAATTAAATAATAAATCAGGTACTCTAAAAGCAGCATAATAAATATCGAGTTGCACTCCAGCACCAAATTGGCTCGCTAAAATACGATCGCGAACGACGCCTAATAGACGAGAAATCAAAGACGACGCAGCTACAAGAACTGCGGCCACGGCGATACTATTTATTTTTCCCCCAAATATTTTTTTCCACATAAAACTATAAAAGCAAAAGCCAAGAAATCACCCACAAGACAAAAGCATAATTAATATTTATATAAGACAAGACACTGTTTGGCCAAATCATTTCAGATATCATAAATAGAATTAGAACGGCGCCTAAAAAATAAAAAATCTCAGATATTATATCTTTGCGAATCTTAATTTTCATAAATGCCAAATTTTTCTTTTATTTTATCCCAAATGGTTCGACCAGAAAACTCTACTTGTACTTTAGAAATTTTTAAATTGCCTGAACCCACTAGTGACAAGCCAGGAACCGAAATCATAAAACTATATTTACCTTTTTCCCGATAAGCTTCTTTAGTGTCAAGAATAACTGATGCTTGTTTTAGTCCACCTGGAAGTTCTTTAGGCGACTGATAATTACTTAAAATATACTGAACTTTATCAGTTAAAACAAAATGTTCATCTATTTTCTTAAATTCTGGATTGAAAAAATCGGCTGGCGAAAAAGAAAAAATACCACTATTTTCTAAAATAACATCATCCTTATTTAAAGTAACTGCCTTTAAACCAGAATTATTATTTATAAACTGAAATTGCTTGTATGGTTCACTAAGTTCAAAAGTATTACCGCCAAAATTAAGGTTCTGTCTACTAGCTGGATTGTTAGTAGTTAGTTTAATAAAAGAGCTGTCGGTCCAAAAATTTATTGGTAAACTAGATGACATAACAGGATGTAAACGTCCAATAATATTTAAGGCTGATGGGGCTTTAATAATCTTTTTAATTACCACATCTTCTCCAGTTTTAATCTCTAATTTATATAAATCAGTAACTGAACTAGTATAAGCACAAGTAAAATCTAATTTAGAATTTCTAACTTGCCCCGCACCATCACCGCCAAAATTATCTTCAAATGTCTGTGAACAAATTTTAGTATTGCCTTTATAAACACTAATAATTATTGGATCGCTTTTTTTATCTAAATTTAAATCAGCAAATTCAAAACCAAATTTAAAATCTTGAGTAGGTGAAGATGTAAAATAAAATTGATGAGCCCCCTGAAGCGGAATATTAATTGGTTTAAATTCTAGATTACTTTTAACTGTATAAGTGTTTAAAAAATAATCACTTAAATTATCTGTATTATACAAAGCTAAACAAGACTGTGGCATCTCATTACCACAAATACTTTTAGAATTACTTTTTAAATTATTCAAAAAATCATCAATGCTTGAATATTTATTATTCTTTTGAAGTAATACAGTGTCGCCCATTTGAAGTCTAAACCAATCTTTAAATGAATTATCTAAAATTTTGTTTTCCAGTGGAGCAAGCTTATAACGCCAAACAATATTATCAACTAAAACGCCAGCTTCAATTACTGGTGTACTAGAGCTTAAATTATCCTGATAGGTAACAGTCACTTTAGCCTGAGAAAAAGTTCGAGGGGTAAAAACTGAAAAATACACTGGATCGCCCGTAATATTGGCTGTTTCCCCAGGATTTATACTAACTCTATCAACTGGAGTAAAATTACCCACAAAGCCTTTTCCACCTAAAAAGTTGATTTGATTGGGATAGCTTAAATAATAGGTGGCTTTACCGCCGGGCACAATTTTAAGCCAGACGATTAGTCCGGCTAAAATAAGCCAAAAAATTATAAGTAGCAACCGAAGACGCGAAACTTTCATACTGATATTGTAAGGCATTTAATAGTAAAATACAAACAAAAACCGACCCTTTCGGGTCGGTTTTTTATAAGAATAAGCGGCTTTATTTAGTATAGATTTCTCTAACTTTTTTACCTTTATAGCCAGTTCCGGCTGGGATAAGACAACCGATAATAACATTTTCTTTAAGACCTTCAAGATAATCAATTTTACCATTAACTGCTGCTTCAATTAACACACGAGGAGTTTCTTGGAAAGAAGCGGCTGATAAGAAAGAATCAGTAGTAAGAGAGGCTTTAGTGATACCCATTAGTAATCTATCAGCTTTAGCTAAATCATTAGAATCTTTATTAGCCTGGAAGAACACTTCTTCTTCAATAGTTTCACCAGATAATAAATTTGTGTCCCCAGCATCTTTAACTAAATATCTAGAGAACATTTGACGAGCAATAATTTCAACGTGCTTATCATTTAAAGGTTGTCCCTGAGATGAATAAACATATTGAATTTCACGAATAATATATTTTTGAGTCTCAAGTCTGCCTTTAAGTTTATAAAGTTCACGTAAATCTAAACTACCTTCAGTAAGTTGAGTGCCTTTTTCAATTTCTTCACCATCTTTAACTAGCAACATAGTGCCCTTTAAAATATGATACTCTTTAACCTTCTTAACATCCTTAGCCACACTAACATATTTTTCTGAAACAGAAGCAACACCGTCAGTCTTAGCTTTTACTACTTCACTACCAACCTTAAATAATTCCATACCAGTTTTAACCTTTTGACCATCTTCAACAGAAACTGATACTTCTAATTTCTTTTTATCTTTAGCTGTAGCGCCAGTAGCTAATTTAATTTCATTAACTTTCTCAGAGAAATAATATTTATCGCTATCCTTACCTTGATAAGAAATACTTAAAATCTTAGATTGAGGATTATTAACCATGATTTCCTTACCATCTTGATCTTTAATAATCTTTTGTTCGTACTCTAATTTAACAGTACCAGCAACATCAGACATTAAAGCTTTCTTCTTTGGAGTACGGCTTTCAAAAATTTCTTCAACACGAGGTAAACCTTGAGTAATATCATCAGATCCGGCTACACCACCAGAGTGGAAGGTTCTCATAGTAAGCTGAGTACCAGGTTCACCAATAGATTGAGCGGCAATAATACCAACTGTAGAACCAAGTTTAACTGGTTTGTTATAAGCTAGGTCATAACCATAACATTTAGCACAGATACCTTTATGTAAATGACAACTAAGAACAGTTCTAATTTTAACCTCAGAAACATTTTTAGCTTTAGCTTCTTTGATTAATTCTTCACTTAATAAATCACCGGTCTTAGCAATAACCTTACCCTTATCATCTTTTAAATCTCCAGCTAAGAAACGACCAGCAATCTTCTTGAAGAAATCATCACCAGTTTTTTCAGCTTCGGCTTTAGTAATAATCATACCAACTGTGTCTCCGCAATCTTCTTCAGTTACAATCACATCTTGAGAAACATCAACCAAACGACGAGTTAAATAACCAGCATTAGCAGTACGAAGAGCCGTATCAGATAAACCTTTACGAGTCGCGTGAGTTGAGAAGAAATATTCAAGTACACCAAATCCTTCTTTAAAGTTTCCTTTAACTGGTAATTCAATAATCGCACCAGATGGAGAGGTAACCAAACCTTTCATACCCAAAATCTGAACTGGCTGTGCCCAAGAACCACGAGCACCTGAATCAATCATAGAGAATACTGGTAAAGAATTAGTTAATCCTTTTTTACAAATATCAGCAATAATATCTTTAGTCTTAGTCCATTCCTCAATTACCTTAGCGTAACGTTCACTGTCAGTAAGCAAACCTTCTTCGTATTGTTCTTGAATAACTTCAACATTAGCAGTGGCTTTTTCAATTAACAAATCCTTTTCTTTTAAGTCAGGTAAATCACCAAAGCCCCAAGATAAACCGGATTTAGTAATGAAGGCAAAAGATTTATTCTTTAAGTTATCAATAAAGTGAACTGTTTCTTCTTCGGAATAAAGTCTTAAACAATCTTTAATTAAATCTTTAATTTTACCTTTACCAACCACTTCATTAATATAACGTAATTTTTCAGGTAAAATTGAGTTGAAAATTAAACGACCAACAGTAGTCTTAATTCTTTCACCATTCATTTTAACCATGATAAATTCATGTAAATCAATGAAACCGTTATCATAAGCAAGTCGTGCTTCATCACTGTCATAAAAATGACGTAAATCTTTATCTTCTTTAACAGCAAGACTCTTATCTTCAAAAGTCATGTAATAAGTACCCCAAACAATATCTTGTGAAGGAGTTACAATTGGTTCACCAGTAGCTGGTTTTAATAAATTATGTGAAGACAGCATTAATTCTTTAGCTTCACGACGAGCTTCGGTTGTAAGTGGAACATGAACCGCCATTTGGTCACCATCAAAATCGGCGTTAAACGCTGTACAAACTAAAGGATGGATTTGAATCGCTTTACCTTCAATTAATACCGGTTTAAAAGCCTGGATACCTAAACGATGTAAAGTAGGAGCACGGTTTAAAAGCACATAAGCTTCTTTAACCGTTTCTTCTAAGATATCCCAAACTTCATCGTGACCGGCTTCCATATAACGAGAAGCGCTTCTAACATTATGTACAATTTCTCTCTTAATTAATTGGGAAATAATAAATGGCTTGAATAATTCAAGAGCCATAATTTTTGGTAAACCACATTGATCAAGATTCAAACGTGGATTAACAACAATAACGGAACGGCCAGAATAATCAACCCGTTTACCTAATAAGTTTTGACGGAAACGTCCTTGCTTACCTTTTAAAGCATCCGCTAAAGATTTAAGTTGTCTCTTTTGACCAGTCGATGCAGTCACTGTTTTAGAGTGACGAGCGGAGTTATCAATTAAAGCATCAACCGCTTCTTGAAGCATTCTTTTTTCGTTACGGCAAATAACTTCTGGAGCATTAAGATCTGTAAGTTGTTTCAAACGATTGTTACGATTAATCACCCGGCGATATAAATCATTTAAATCAGAAGCAGCAAAACGACCACCATCTAAAGCCACCATCGGACGTAAATCTGGCGGAACAACTGGTAAAACAGTCATAATCATCCATTCTGGACGAATATGATTGTTAGCTAAACTCTTAATTAATTTTAAGCGTTTAACCATCTTTTCTTTTTTAGAATCAATAGCAGTAGTTAATTTTTCTTCTAACTTAATAACACTCTTATCTAAATCAATCTTAGAAAGTAAGTCACGAATCGCCTCAGCACCAATACCAGCTTCAAAAATATGACCAAACTTCAAACTTAAATTTTGATATTGATGTTCAGAAATAATTAAAAGTGGTTTAAGTTCTTTAAGTTCTTTTAAAGTAGCTGAAAAATCTTCGTCCAGTCTTTCTAATTTTTCATTTTTCTCTTTAGCTAAAGCTTTTTCATCAGCACCAGCGGCTTCATTTTCCGCTTTATGTTTTGATCTATGGGCATAATCATTTTCAATGCTCTTTTTCTTAGATTTATATTCTTGCTTAATCTGTTCGATAGTTGCTTCTTTTAAATCTTCATCAACCGCGGTTACGATAAAACTAGCAAAGTAAATAACTTTTTCCAGTGATTGAATACCAAGTCCAAGTAACAAACCGATTTTAGAAGAAATACCTCTTAAAAACCAAATATGAGTACAAGGAATTTGTAAACTAATGTGACCCATACGTTCACGACGAACAACCGAGCGAGTTACTTCAACACCACATTTGTCACAAACAATACCTTTGTAACGAATTTTTTTATATTTACCGCAGGCACATTCCCAGTCCTTGGTCGGACCAAAAATCTTTTCACAAAATAAACCATCCTTCTCAGGTTTCTGAGTACGATAATTAATTGTTTCCGGCTTAGTAACTTCTCCATGAGACCAATCAAAGATCTCTTCAGGAGAAGCGAGCTTTAAACGGATAGCATCGAAGTCACTGGTTTTAATAGGGTTTAACATATATTCACAATTTTAATTCGAATTTTTTAAACTTTGGATATAAACTTAAATTATTTTTTATTCTTCATCAGCTTTATCAACTGAATCGGTAGTAGCAATAATTTCCGGAGCCTCAATACCTAAATTGTCATCAGCCTCAGTTTCTTCATCGGTGTTTTTAGCTAAAGCCAAAGCATCAGCGGCCGCAATTAATTCATCTTCAGATGAAATAACTTCGTTAGCGGCAACACCACCCTTGCTAAGTAGTTCAACATTTAAGCCCAAGCCTTTAAGTTCGCGGATTAAAACATTAAACGATTCTGGAACATTTAATTTTTCGATTTGTTCTCCTTTAATAATACTTTCATAAGCCTTACTTCTTCCAGGAACATCATCCGATTTAATGGTTAACATTTCTTGTAAAGTGTGAGCGGCTCCATAACCTTCAAGAGCCCAAACTTCCATTTCACCAAATCTCTGACCACCAAATTGAGCTTTACCACCCAAAGGTTGTTGAGTAATAAGTGAGTATGGACCAATTGAACGTTGGTGAATCTTATCTTCAACCATGTGGTTAAGTTTTAAGATATATTTATAACCAACGGTAATTGTGTGATCATAAGGGACACCAGTTTTACCATCATACAAAGTAACTTTTCCATCTTCTGGTAAACCAGCTTTTTTAAGTTCTTCTCTAATCTGCTCTTCAGAAATACCATTTAAAGCTGGAGTAGCAACTTTATAACCTAATTTCTGAGCGGCAAAACCCATATGAGTTTCGAGTAACTGACCAAGGTTCATACGAGAAATAATACCTAAAGGAGATAAAATAATATCAATGTGAGTACCATCGGCCATGTAAGGCATATCTTCATCAGGAACAATTTTTGAAATAACACCTTTGTTACCATGACGACCAGATGTCTTATCACCAACCTGAATTTTACGTAGGTTAGCTACCGAAATTTGAATTGATTTTAGAACACCAGCTGATAATTTATCACCGTCTTCGCGAGAGAAAATTTTAACATCAACTACTTTTCCGTGTTCCCCATGTTCTAAGTATAAAGATGAATCACGAACATCTTTAGCTTTTTCACCAAAGATAGCTCTTAATAATTTTTCTTCAGCTGATAATGTAGTTTCACCTTTTGGAGTAATTTTACCAACCAAAATATCACCAGAAGAAACTTCTGCACCAATTCTGATAATACCATCTTCATCTAAATTCTTTAATTTTTCTTCACTGATATTTGGAATATCGTTAGTGATAACTTCAGGACCAAGCTTTGTATCACGAACATCAATTGTATAATTTTCAATATTAATTGAGGAGAAAACATCTTCACGAACTAAACGTTCGGAAATAATAACCGCATCTTCATAATTGAAACCTTCCCAAGTCATAAACGCTACTAAAACGTTACGACCTAAAGCTAGTTCTCCATTTTCAATTGAAGGACCATCAGACATAATCTGACCAGCACTTACTTTATCACCAACATTAACAATTGGATGTTGGTTAATACAAGTAGAAGAATTGGAACGGATAAATTTATTAAGTGGATATTTAGTTACTTGGCCTTTCTTATTTTCAACATCAATTTCTAAACCATCAGCACGAGTAACAAGTCCATCTTCAGCTGAAATAACTACGTGACCACTATCACGAGCTGCCCGAGCTTCCATGCCAGTACCAACGATTGGTGCTTCAGCCGTAATCAAAGGTACAGCCTGACGTTGCATGTTCGTACCCATTAAAGATCTCTGACCATCATTGTGTTCCATGAAAGGAATAAGTGAAGTCGCAACCGAAATAATTTGGTTAGCAGCAACTCCAACAAAATCAATCTTTTCAGTAATTTCAACACTAGGTTGTCCGTGTTTTCTAACTTCAAATTTGTGTACTAAAATCTTACCAGAATCATCCATTGGAATGGTTGAATCGGCAGTTGTATATTTTTCTTCTTCAAAAGCATCCATGTAAACAATTTCTGAAGTTACAACACTTCCAGTTTTAGTATGATTTACTTTACGATATGGAGTTTCTAAGAAACCGTAACTATTTAATTTTGCATAAGTTGATAAGTGACCAACTAAACCAATATTTGGACCTTCAGGAGTAGCAATCGGACAAATACGACCATAGTGAGTGGAGTGTACATCACGAACATCGAAACCAGCTCGTTCACGAGTTAAACCTCCAGGACCCATCGCTGATAAACGACGTTTGTGTTCAAGTTCAGCTAGAGGATTAGTTTGATCCATGAATTGGGATAATTGAGAAGACATAAAGAATTCTTTAATCACACCAATTACTGGACGAGCATTGATTAATTTTGTGGAAGTTAAAGTAGTAATGTCGGTTGTAGACATTCTATCTTTAATAATACGTTCCATACGAGCGAGACCCACACGGAAACGAGTTTGAATTAATCCACCAATCGCACGAACACGACGATTACCTAAGTGATCAATATCATCTTCTGGTTCTTTGGTAATATTTAAACGGATAACTTCACGAATAATTAAAACTAAATCTTCTTTTCTAAGAACTCGGTTCTCTTTCTTGTTAGCTAATTCTAAACCAAAGCGACGATTTAATTTATAACGTCCAACGCGACCAAAATCATAACGGTCAAAACGAAAGAACATTGAATGAATAAGTTGGCGAGCATTTTCAACCGAAGCTAAATCACCTGGGCGAATACGACGATAAACTTCTTGTAAACCTTCAGCTTCAGTCTTAGCAATATCCTTTTCAATAGTCGCTTCAATAAAAGTTTTTTCGTCTTCATTTTTAACTAAATCAATGTCTTTAAATAAATTTATAATCTCTTCATCAGTTTCATAACCAAAAGCCCGTAATAATGAAGTAATAGCTACCTTTCTTTTACGATCAATACGAACCCAGATAACTTTATTGGAATCAGTTTCGATTTCAAGCCAAGCACCACGATTAGGAATAATTTTAGCCCCGTAACATTTTTTACCTTTAATAAATTCAGCGGTAAACATTACACCGGCACTGCGGATAAGTTGAGATACAACCACACGTTCAATACCATTAACAATAAAAGTACCTTTATCAGTCATTACCGGAAAATCACCAAGATAAACTTCTTGGTTAACCGATTGGTTGGTTTTTTTATTTACTAAACGAGTTTTAACACGAAGCGGTGCTTCGTAAGTAATATTTTTATCACGACTTTCAATTTCACTAAATTTAGGCTCGTCTAAATAATAATCTTCAAAATATAATTCTAAATCACGGCCGATAAAGTCAGTGATTGGATTTATTTCATCAAATAATTCAGCTAGCCCTTCATCTAAAAACCACTTATAAGAATCTTTTTGAATCTCAATAAGTTCAGGCATTGGCATGACTTCTTTGTGATCGTTAAAAAATTTACGCGCAACAATTTTTTTATCCACTGTTTGTGTCTTAGGCATAATATTTCCAAATAAATTTTATTTAACAAAAAAATCCTAAACCCTTTTATTACGGGGCTTAAGCTTGAGCGTCGTTATTCAATTAACTTGCGAAGAAGTAGATCACTGTTACAAAAAAGTTATTGAATTAACCATTTTTTCGGCATAAACAACAAAAAAAACGGATTTGGTATTTTTTATGTTTACACCTTGTCTGCCGTTTGTATCTAGTTTTATCTAGTAATTTGAATTGTAATTTATATTTTATTATATATATCTGACTTTGTCAACAAGGAGGCTACGCACAGTTTATCCACATAGCTGTGCAATACTATAATTCCAAAGAGTTTTGCTTTATTTTTGATAATTCCTCTCTCACAATCCGTCTATCATCCCAAGGAATTTTTTTACCATTAGCTAGGCAAATATACTGCTCAGCGCCCTTACCAGTAATTAATACTAAATCACCGGTTTTGGCTATAGTTAGCGCTTTTGCTATGGCTTCGCGACGATCACTAATTTCAAATAAGTCATAATCAAGTTTTTTACCAGCAAGCTCCGCCCCAGAGGCAACTTGGTCAATAATCAGTTGAGGGTCTTCATCGTATGGGTCTTCATTAGTAATGATTACAAAATCAGCGTTTTCCCCAGCCAATTTACCCATAATTGGGCGTCTATCATGATCACGTCCACCACCACAAGAACCAAGTAGGTGAATAATATTATTGTGAGGGATTAACTTAACAGTTTCATACATTTTTTTCATTGCCCGTGGTTCAAACGAATAATCAACAATAATTCCAAAATCTTGGCCTAAATTGATTCTTTCTAGTTTTCCCGATAAAGAAGTGACACTTTCAAGACCAGTCTTAACCTGTTCTAGAGTTAAACCTTGATTTAAGCCAACCAAAGCCGCATTCATAGCGTTAACCGCATTAAAATCACCTAATAATTTAAGATTTATAGTTTCATCCTGAAATTTAAAAGAAGTTCCTTCGGCGGTAGCCTCAATATCACCAAAATTAAAAATTTGGCTGTCTTTAAGAATTTTATCTTCACCACCATTTTCCATGAAGGTATTGCTATTAAATTCTTGATTAGAAGTGTAAATTAACTGTTCCTCACTCCAGAAACTCAAAAAATATGGAGAATTTTCATCATCACCATTAACAATCACCGTCTTTTTAACTTTAGTATAGTCCAATTTCTTAAGAGCGGTTTGCGGATGGCAAATGGCTTTTTGGTCATTTACATACTTTGGTTTGCAATCTTTTAAATGAGCAAATAAACGTCCTTTAGCTTCTTTATAATTTTGAAAACCACCATGACTTTCTAAATGTTCTGGATATAAACCAGTAAAAACTAATAAATCATAATTAATGAACTTGTGACGGAATTGTACAATACCTTCTGAAGTGGTTTCCACAATAGCATATTGGCAACGGTTTTTAACCATGCGACGTAAAATTTTCTGGACAAAAAAACGGCCAGGCATTGTCATTTTCTTATCATTTAGCCACTCTCTTTTACCATCATCAAACATGGCTGTTGAAGTGTAACCAACATTATAACCAGCCGATTCAAGCACTTTAGCAATAAAATAAACCGAAGAAGTCTTACCAGTTGTACCGGTTACGCCAATAACAATTAAACTACGGCTTGGATAGCGGTACCAAACAGCGGCCAAAGCGGCAATTATATAATGATAAGCCGGCTGAATCTTCTTAAATAAATTGCGAGGAATTAACTTTTTTATAGTTGAAATCATATATTTATAAACTTTATTATAACAGGCTTTTTGGATTTGTAAAAATTTATTAGCCATTACTATTTTATAATAGTATAATTTTAAGGTCATAATACTATAAAAAATGATTACAGATAGCGCCAACAAAAAAAGACATCTTGAATTTGATATTGCTCGCGCAATAGCAATTTTTTTGATGATATCGCAACACGTTTGGTATCTGATATTCAAACATTTCACTAGTAATCCTTACATAGAAACTGCTCTATTTATATTAGTAGCTGTTTTTAGCGCTCCAGTCTTTTTATTTTTAATGGGGGCAAATACTGTTAACTCAAGACATAACAAAACCGCGCCAATTATTTGTTAGAGGGGTAAAACTATTTTTTCTCGGTTATTTATTATCGGCTTTAAGATTTTATATACCAATTATTTTGGGTAGTTATTTTGGAATTATTACTAACCCAGAAAATATTCTCTATCACTGGAAACCGATTTACTATTTAATAGAAATTGATATTCTTCAATTAGCTGGTCTCAGTTTAATGGTTATATCGCTTTTAAGATGGAAACAAATAAAATATAAATATTATCTTTTAATCGCTTTTATCGTAGCCTTTATCACGCCATTTTTATGGCAAATTAATATTTCCGGATTTTTTAAATATATAATAGACCCTTTTTGGGGAACCAGTAGTTACGTCACCTTTCCGCTATTTCCATGTTTATTTTATCCATTAGTTGGTGTTTATTTTGGTAATTTATTACTTCAAGCAAAAGATAAAACGATTTTTTATAAAGATTGCTTGATTAAATTAATTCCAGTTTTTATTTTAGGAATACTATTGTTATTTATAAATCCTGATTTTTTCAAAACATCTTACTATCGTCACAGTATTGGTCTTAGCTTAATTTTTATCTCAATTATTATATATTATTTAGCCTTTATTAATTTTAATTACAAAAAATTATCAGCTAAAATTACAAAAATATTAACTACTTGGAGCCAAAACGTTACCCTGATTTATATTGTTCAGTGGTTACTTATTGCTTGGACAGCTGTATTTCTTAGTCTTAAATAACTATTGACATTTTAATATTTTTATGATATACTTTCAAAGTAATAAATTGATGCTTATTCCCTAATAGTCTATAATAAAACTAATATGTAATTTACTCATAATAATTTTAAAAAATATGGAAAACGAAAAAATGTTGGAGATTGCTGAAAAGATTAAAAATCAAACAGCAACTGAGGAAGAAGTAACTGAATTCACTAAAGGCTTAACTGCATTACTTAGTGGAATCAAAAAAGATATTACAAAATAATAATTTTAAAAATATGAATTTCAATTTTTTCAAAAAACACGAAGCTGTAAGCTCTCAAGAAACAAACCCAACTGAAGAAATCAAAAATACTACTGAGCCAGAAACTTCTCCAGAAGAAGAAATTAGCCCAGAAAGAGTTGAGGCTTTAACAGAATATGAAAATACGGTAAAAGAAATTGCTAGTTTAAAAGAAAGTGATTTAAAAGACGAAATCGAAAATCCAGAAGAAAGAATCGCTCTTAGTGAAAAACTAACTCTTCTAACAAAAAATTTCTGAAACCGTAAAAGATCATGCTCCTGAACTTGCAATCGCAGCAGTTGGACTTGGCTCTCTGGCAATCGGTTTGGCACAAGAAGGTAATTTAGATTTAGCTAATTCAGCAGTTATGTCAGCTGAAAAAATAACAGCAATGGTTGCTTCTGCAGTTACTGCATTTTCCGCTGTATTTAGTAGCATCCTATGGAGTTACAAAAATTACACTAAAGAACAAGAGGTTAAAGATAGTTTTAAAATCGATAATTCATCTCACGCAATAGCTGCTTAATAATTTAATTAGTAGCAATAAAAAAAACCGGCACTTGCCGGTTTTTTTGTATTCATTTTTTATCTAGCAAAGAAGTCATCATCATCACTTAAATCTCTTGGCTTTTTTTCTTTAACAGTTTCTTTTTTTATTTCGCGAGCATCTTCTTTTATATCTTCTAAAATTTCTTCTTCAGTTTCTACTTCATCCTCTGGACCATCTTCATCTAATAAAAAATCTGGAGTCTCCTCATCTTCAACTTCTTCCTCATCTTCAACTTCCTCTTCAATTTCCTCCTCCTCAATTTCTTCATCTTCTTCATCATCATCTTTTGAATCAGCAAAATGTAATTCATCAGACACATCTTCATCTCCTAAATAAGAAGCTGGGGCTTTAGATTCCGTACGACTATGAACTGGCATAGCTGAGATAGCACCACTGTTTTCATATTGTTCTTTAGACACTAAAACTTCGCGAGGCTTTGATCCATTAGATGGACCGATAAAGCCATGCTCTTCTAACATATCTAAAATCTTAGCCGCTCTGCCATAACCAATTGAAAGTCTTCTCTGTAGTAATGATGTAGAAGCACGGCCAGCGGCAATAATTACTTCTTTAGCTTGTTCCATTAGTTCATCTTCATCACCATAAGTACCATCCATACCAACGCCAGCCACACCACCAACTTTTTGTCTATCAGTTACGCCATCTAAATATTCCGGCTCACCACTCTTCTCTTTAATATAATTAATTACATCATTAATTTCATCATCAGTTACATAAGCACCCTGAATACGTTTTGGTTTAGAAAGCTCTGAAGTCGAAAGCAACATATCACCTTGACCTAAAAGTTTTTCCGCCCCACTCATATCCAAAATAGTTTTTGTAATCAACAATTGAAGTAACTGAAAAAGCAATACGAGCTGGGATATTAGCTTTAATCAAACCAGTAATAACATCGACACTAGGTCTTTGGGTAGCCAAAATTAAATGAATACCAACAGCTCGAGACATCTGAGCTAGACGAATAATAGCGGCTTCCATTTCTTTACCAGCGGTCATCATAAAATCAGCCAACTCATCAATTACAAAAACAATGTATGGCATTTTATCTTTACCGTCAGCATTATAACTTTGAATATTTTTCTTACCGCTCTTATTTAAGATATCATAACGAGAATTCATTTCATTAAGACACCACTTTAAAGCATTAATAGTTTTAGATACATCAGTGATAACTGGAACAAGCAAATGAGGGATACCATTATAAGCTGGTAATTCCACGCGTTTAGGATCAACCATGATGAAACGTAAATCTTCAGGATTATTTTGATAAAGCAAACTTATAATAATTGTATTAAGACAAACGGATTTACCTGAATTAGTCGCACCTGCAACAAGTAAGTGAGGCATCTTAGTAATGTCATAAATCCAAGCTGTACCAGAAACATCTTTACCTAAAGCAATCATTAAATTATGTTTGCGATTTTTGAAAACATTATCTTCTAGAATTTCACGAAGACCAACAACGGCCTTAGTTTTGTTTGGTACTTCAATACCAACTAAAGATTGTCCAGGAATTGGTGCTTCAATTCTAATTGGATGAGCGGCTAGCGCTAAAGATAAATCATTACTTAGTGTAGTAATTTTGGATAACTTAACACCTTCAGCTGGTTTAAAAGTATATTGAGTAACAGTTGGGCCAACTTTAGTTTCTCCCATTTCAACTGGAATACCAAAATTTTCTAAAGTTTTTTTAATTCTAATCCCATTAGCATTAGTGTCCCCTCCAATTGCTTGTCCAGTTTTATGATTTAATAAATCAACTGGAATATCAATTTTAATTTTTTTACTAGGCCAAGCAATTTTTTCTTGAACCTTAGGAGCATCTTTTTTCAAAACGGCAGCGGTTGGAGTTTCGTCAATTTCTTCTTCCTCTTCAACTTCTTCCTCCTCTTCTTCCTCTTCAACTTCTTCAGGAACTTTTTTCTTAGTCCAAGAACCTAAAATATCTTCACGAGCCTCATCAATAAACTCTTTTGCTCGGCGACGATTTGGTTTTTCCTCTGATTCTTCAGCTGGTGAAAAAGCGATGCTAAATAATTTACCAATTGGTCTAAAAATTATTGCTAAGAAACTATCAGCACCAATTATTTTGGAAAGTGAGGTATTAAATACAATTACTAGTGAAATCAAAAATAGACAAAGTAGAACAATTACACCACCCCAAAAACCAAATAAATAATTAAAAAATTGACTAAACCATAAACCAAGATAACCACCACCAATACCAGTAGCTACTGTTGATTTCCATTCTGCCTCAGAAATAAAAAAATGAAATAAAGTCTGATAGGAAACAAATAAAATAATTAAACCAATATAATCACTAGCTTTAATTTCATATTTTTTATTTCTAACCAGTAGCATTCCCCAAAATAAAAAAACAATTGGGACTAACCATTTTCCAAAACCAAAAATTAACGTTAACCATTTAGATAAAAAAATACCAACAACACCTGACAAATTAACCAGACCTAAAAGACTAATTAAACCAAAAGCAAAAACTGCCACAATTCCTAAACTGCGTTTAGCTTTTTCATCTAAATTTAATTTTGGCATTGATAAATAATCCAGGTTATTATCTTTTTTCTTTTTTCCCATATTTTTTTATTATAACAAAAATCAATTTATTTCGATATCAATAAAGACAATCTGTGGAAAACGTTCCTTAATTTTCTTTTCAATATCATCAATTTTACTACCAACTAAACGTGGAACTCTGTCTAAATATTCAACACAGAATTTATTAAATTCTTCTTGATCACCTTGGACTTCTTCATATTCAGTGGCTAAAAAATGATATTTATTTAATTCTTTCATCAAAGCTGAAGCATTAAATTCAACATCACATTTAACTAAATATTTATCCGCATCAAAAATTGCTGATTTAAAATCATAAATTTTTTCAATGGCTGGATCAGCTAGTAGTATTTCTTTTACCTCATCAGCCATCGCATGAGGAATTGATTTGGTAATTAAAAAATGACGATTCTTATTAATTAAAACAATAGCGACCAAACCTAATAAAGCACCAATTATAATTGAACCAATAGCATCCCAATAAGCGTGACCCGTATATTTAGCTAAACCAATACTGCTTAAAGCAATTAACACACCAAGAACTGCTAAACCATCTTCATAAACAACTGCTAGAGTTGTCGGATCAGCTTCGCGATTTATAGTTCTCCACTTAGCTTTTGGATATCTGGTTTTAAGTTCATGATAAGCTAACCACAGAGTAAAGCCTTCGATTATAAAAGAAAGAATTAAAACAGACACAGCCCAATAACTGAAAACAAATTCATGCTTTTCCACTAAAGTAATTATACCGTGATAAACCGTTACTCCACAGCCTAAAAAGAAAATTCCGCAAGCCGAAATCAAAGCCCAAATATAACGTTCGCGTCCATGACCATATGGGTGTTCATAATTTGGTTTTTTGTGAGATCGCTCAACACCAATAAGTAATAGGGCTTGATTAGCTGTGTCGGCTAAAGAATGAATTGATTCAGAAAACATCGCTCCTGAACCAGTAGTTAAAAATCCAAAAAATTTAGCGAGCCCCACAATTGCATTTCCAAAAATAGCAGCAATTACAGGTAGGCGACCAGCGGTCTTCATATATTTATATATTTATTTTAAAAGTGATTTATAATTTAAGGCACACATCGCAACTGCAAGCGCATCAGCCGCATCATCTGGTTTAGGAATTTCTTTTAATTTAAGTAACATCTGAACCATTTTTTGCACCTGACCTTTACCAGCTGCCCCATAACAAGTAACCCCTTGTTTTACTTGTGATGGTTTAAATTCTAAAAAGTTTAAATTATTCTGTTTGAAGGTTAAAAGAATTACCCCTCTGGCGTGACCAACTACTAAAGCCGTTTTTACATTTTTACTAAAAAATAATTCTTCAATTGAAGCCACATCCGGTTTATATTTTTTAATTATTTTATCAAGTTCAGTATGCAGTTGACTTAAACGAGTAATTAAATCATCTTTAGAACTAGTTTTAATCGAACCATAAGTGAGGCAAGAAATTTTTCCGCCGTCATCAATTATTACACCATAACCGGTGTCAGCAATTCCTGGATCAACACCCAAGATTATCTTTGCCATAAAATTAAAGATCAGTATTCAAATAATAATCACTAACATCTTCATTGTCTTCAAGCTCACCAATAAACTTTTCAGCTTTTTCTTTATCTTCATCGCTTAAAACAACTTTTTCTTTAGCCACATATTCAATTTCACCAGATTCAGTTTTAATATTTTTAGCCGCCAAAAAATCTTCCATCTTTTGAAAATCAGATAAAGCAGTATAAATAGTTAAACCCTCATCTTCTTTTTTAATATCTTCGGCGCCACCATCAATTAACTCAAGTTCTAACTCATCAAAATTAATTTTTTTAGCATCTAATTCTTCTTGAGTAATCATAAAAACACCCTGTTGTGAAAAATTCCACATCACAGCCCCAAAAGCGCCACCAGCTTTAGTGAAGATATGACGAATTGTTGAAGCCGAACGATTCTTATTATCAGTTACGCTTTTAACAATAACCTGTAAACCGACTGGACCTAAACCTTCGTAATATAATTCTTCAACTTGAGCACCGCCAAGTTCTCCAGTTCCTTTTTTAATTGCCCGTTCAACATTATCTTTAGGCATATTAGCTTCACGAGCTTTATCAACCGCCGCCCGAAGAGCTGGATTACTATTTGGGTCGCCGCCCTTTCGAGCCGCAATAGAAATGTTATTAGCAATTTTAGTAAAAATAGCGCCACGTTTAGCGTCTACTAATTCTTTTTGGCGATGCGTTGTCGCCCATTTGGAGTGTCCAGACATAAATTTAAATAAATTACTTCTATTATAGTTGACTTTAGCTTAGCTGAAATTGAAATAAAAATCAATATAAACTATAATTAAAATACCAATAAAATTGGGTAAAAAAATATAAATATGACAAAATATAAACTAAAAACCTTAGATGAAATCGTAAGCGCGGCTTTAGATTTCTTTGCTAAAGAAGCGCCTGTTAAATTAGGAGTTAAAGAATTTAAGTTCCCCTTAGTCGTTGGTAGTGGTAATGCTTATAATACTGGAAAAATTATTTTTGGTAATAATTCTGCTATTTTTGCCACTGAAAGTGATTTTAAAAGTGTCATTAAGCAATATGAACCACTAATTAAGAGTAAAACTATTTCTGAAGTAGTGGTTATTTCCGCTTCTGGAGAAAAAGATTCCGTTTGGGAATTAGAACTAGCTAAAAAATCTGGTTTAAAAACTGTTTTAATTACTTGTTCCGGGGATTCTAGTGCAGCTAAAATTGCTGATCAAGTTTTCACTTATCGTAAACTACCTGAGCCATATACCTATAACACCTCGACTTATCTGGGCATGATATTAAGCGCAACCTTAGAAAAAGCGGAAACAATCAAAAAAACTATCAAAAAAATAAAAGTACCCCGCAAATTTAAACAATATCAGTCTTACGCTTTTATTCTCCCAGATAAATTTGGTAATTTAGCGCCGATGTTAGACATTAAACGTCATGAATTATTTGGTCCTAAAGTTTCCCTTCGAGCTTTTAGTTTTGGTGAGGCTCGCCACGCTAAATTTGTTGTTCGAGATAAAAAAGAATTAGTTATTAGTTTTGGTAAAAATTTATATTTTGGCGAAGGAGAATCACGCTTCGAAATAAATTTACCTGATGGCTCAGATTATGGAACCATGATGGCGGTTACTTACCACTTAGTTGGTTTAATCCAAAAATCAAAACCAGATTATTATAAAAAAAATATTGAACGCTTCTGCTTAAACGATGGACCAAAAGCTTATGGTAGCAATAAACCATTCGACGTGATTGTTCCAGGAAATTAAAAAAACTCCCTTAAAATAAAAAGGCCCGGATCATTACAATCCGGGTTTTACTTTTTTACCAAGAGAAACTTAAACCATCATAAAAGAAACATCACAAGCAAATAAAAAAGACTTCTTTCGAAGTCTTTTTTTATTAGATTAAACTATGACCGGTCATATCTTTCGGCTTTTTAAGATCCATTATCTTAAGGACTGTTGGTGCTACATCAGCTAAACTACCACTAACGGCTAATTTATCTAAAGCGATTTTTTTAACTTTTTTATTTGCCAGTTCATTATTTATTACAATAAATGGAACTGGGTTTAAAGAGTGTTCTTTAATAATTTGTTTCTTTTTAAAATCATACATTTCATCCGCATTACCATGGTCAGCTGTGACTAAAATTGTGCCATCGCGTTTTAAAATTTCCGTGACAATTTTTTTAAGTTGAGCATCGACAGTTCTAATGGCTTTAACAGCGGCTGGAATATTACCAGTGTGTCCAACCATATCAGCATTAGCAAAGTTAACTAAAATAAAATCGTACTTATCATTTTTTATTTCTTGAACTAAACGAGCACCAATTAATTTAGCTGACATCTCAGGCACTGTGGCATAAGAATCAACTCGAGGAGATGGAATTAAAACTCTATCTTCACCTTTAAAAGCAATTTCATTACCACCATTAAAGAAGTAAGTAACGTGCGCATATTTTTCAGTTTCCGCAATTCGAAGTTGTGTAAGCCCAGCACCAGAAATAATTTCACCTAAACAATTAGTAGGTCTAATTGATGGAAAAGCTACATGTAAACCTAGATTCTTTTCATAGTCCGTAAAAGCTACCACGTATAAATTTTTAAATTTTTTATTTTTTAAATCAGCTGACTTAAATTTAGAATCCACAAAGACGCGAGTAATTTCTCTGGCTCTGTCGGCTCGATAATTAAAAAATATAAGAGCATCACCATCTTTTATCGGTTCAGAATTATTAATTACTACCGGCTTCATTTCTTCATCATAAACCTGATTGTCATAGCTAGCTTTAATAGCTTCAGTCGCTGTTTTAAATTTAGCTCCAACGCCAGACACCATAGCTTGATAAGCATAATTTATTCTCTCGAAGTGGTTATCTCTATCCATCGCATAAAAACGACCAGAGATTGAAGCGATTTTACCCACCCCTAATCTAGCCATTTCTTTTTCTAGAGCGGCTACAAATTTAAGTCCACTGTCCCTAGCTGTATCGCGACCATCTAAAAAAGCATGGATATAAACTTTTTTTAAACCTTCTTGTTTAGCGTAGGCCAATAAAGCGAATAAATGATCAAGAGAAGAATGAACACGACCATCGGATACTAGACCCATGATATGCCAAGCCCCTTTAGTTTTTTTAATATGCTTAACCGAAGCTTGAAGTTCCACATTAGCAAAAAAAGTTTTATCTTTAATTGCTTTATTAATCATTAACAAGTCTTGATAAACAGTTCGTCCGGCTCCCAGATTTAAATGTCCAACTTCAGAATTACCAAAAACACCTTTTGGTAAACCAACCTTTTCTTCAGACGCAGCTAGTAACTTAGTTGGATATTTAGCCGCTAGTTCATCAAAAAATAGTGGTGCTGAGCAAGTAACGGCATTACCTTTAGACGCTTTAGCAATTCCCCAACCGTCTAAAATAACTAAAGCAACTGGTTTTTTTAAATTTTTATTATTCATAATTTTATTTTATTAACTACTGACATATTTCCCAGCAAATTGACTGAAAATCATCAAAGATGGTAGTATAAACTAATAATACTAAATAAACATATTAAAGACAATTCTGCAAAACTGAAGAATTTTTTTATTGACCTGCTAATGTTGCTGGTTAAGTCGTTAATAGCTATCAAAAGGTTGATTTACGGCATCACAATTGCCATTATCAAACCTCTTTTTTTGGTATTTAAATTTCTATTTACTAAACCAATTATTAAGCTTTATTATCTATTTTTTAAGTTTAAGAAGTCCGATTTAGCCGAAAGTCCTTGGCACGTACTAGTTAAGCAAAAAGCCTTACATATTTTAGTTTTTTGTCTAACATTACTTGTTATTATCTCAAATCTAGTCAATTTTAATCGTAATACTGATAATGTAACCGCTCAAGCTAGCAAAACTATTGTATCTCATTTAGCTAAAAATGAATTTAGTACCATCACAGACGATAATGAATTAATTGAAGATGTGGCTAATTTAAAACAAATACTGTCATCTGGACAAGAAACTTATGGCGAATTAATTGCCACCATTACCAACAGACCATGGGTTAGTGATGTTAGTGATGATACCGACACCTTGGTTTATGATGATGGAGCTTTAATCAATGATACGCCACTTAATCCAAGTGGTGAAACTGAAGAACCGGCTGCAACAACTGGCGCGCCAGCTAATCGGCAAGAAATTATTTATTATGTAGTTGGTAACGGCGATACCATTTCTTCAATCGCTAATAAATTTAGAATTAGTATTAACACTATTTTATGGTCTAATAATTTAACAGCTTTCAGCTTAATTAGACCAGGTGATAAATTAACTATTTTACCGGTTAGTGGTACTGTTTATACTATTAAGAGTGGTGATACTGTTGGTAAGATTGCTCGTAAAATTTGGTGTTGAAGAAAATAGTATTACTCAATATAATGCTATTAGTGGCGGGCTTGTAATTGGCAAAACACTTATTATTCCTGGCGGTAAGAAAATTTCAGATACAGTAGCCGCGGTTACCAGACCGGCAACAACCAAATCAAGTGGAGCGGCCGCTGTGATTGAAAAATTGATTACCCCAAGTAAAGCTCCAGCTTCAACTGGTGCGATGGTTTGGCCAACGGTTGGTCACCGTATTACTCAATATTACTCTTGGCGTCATACTGGTTTAGATATTGCTAACCATGTTGGTACTCCGCTTTATGCGGCTGATTCTGGTACTGTTGAATTCTCTGGTTGGAGCAATGGTTATGGAAATAATATTGTGATTAATCATGGCAATGGTAGAAAAACTCGATATGCTCACGCCTCTAAACTATATGTTAAAGTGGGTGAAAGAGTTGATCGTGGCGAACAGATTGCGGCTATGGGTTCAACTGGTTGGTCAACTGGTCCACATATTCACTTTGAGGTGATGGTAAACGGTGCTAAACTTAATCCTTTAAACTATATAAGATAATAAATAAAAATATATGCAAATCATTTTTGGAATTATAATTACTGCTGTTGGAGTTGCTTTTGTGCTTAAGACTGAATGGTTCTTAGAAACTTTTGGTCGAATCGCTTGGTTTGACGAAAAACTTGGTTCTGAGGGTGGCACACGTTTGGGTTATAAATTAATAGGGGTAATAGCTTTATTCATCGGTATAATCCTTATGACTGGTAGTGGTGATTCTTTTTTTGGCTGGGCGCTATCACCTCTAACTAAATACTCAAATCCAGGACAATAATCATCTCTTGACCTCATTTAATTATTAATATAATATAGAAAAGAAATTAGTTAGGGCCCCTAGCTCAGCTGGTTAGAGCACCTGCTTTGCAAGCAGGGGGTCAAGGGTTCGAATCCCTTGGGGTCCACAAAAAACATCTAAATTTATTTGGGTGTTTTTTTATTTATAAAAATAATTTGACTTAAAAAAATAAAACCTTTATCATATAAACAAATCTAATATGTATGGATAGCATATTTCCATCGTTAAATTTTGGAGCAATTCTAATTTTTAGCAATCTCCCTGTATTATTTTTACCTGTTCTTTGTTTTCATCACAAAATAGTTTCCGAATTATTTATTATTACCAACGACACCGTTTTTAATCCCAGGACTAAAGGTCCTGTAAGATTACAGATTTTGTGATGAATTTGTGCCCACCTTTAATTAGGTATTCTCTGAGGTAACTATAGCCTCAAAACTCGTACTTTTTTTATTTCGAAATCAACAAAACACCCCATTAAGCTACAAAGCTGGGGTGTTTTTCTTTTTATGGCTAAAAGCCTCAAATATGGTAAAATAGACTCATGACTACAAAAAAACGACCTAAATTAATGATAATCGATGGACACGCTTTGATTCATCGCAGTTTTCACGCTCTACCAACTACTCTTACCACTAAAGACGGTACGATTGTTAATGCTGTTTATGGCTTTACCTCTTTTTTACTCAAAGCTTTTTTAGAATTTAAACCAGAATACGTCGCTTTAACTTTAGACCGTAAAGCCCCGACTTTTAGACATGAAGAATTTGCTGACTATAAAGGAACTAGAACAGCGGCTCCAGATGAATTATATGAACAAGTACCAATTGTTAAAGAAGTAGCGAAAGCTTTAGATATTCCAATTTTTGAGCTCGATGGATATGAGGCTGATGACTTAATCGGAACAATTACTAAACGAGCCGAAGCGGAAACTGAATTTGAAAGTTACATTGTAACCGGTGATATGGATAGTTTGCAGTTAGTTGATGCTCGCACTAAAGTATATGCGATGAGCCGTGGACTAAATGACAGCACTACATATGACGAGGCTCAAGTGATTACTCGTTATGGTTTAAAACCAAATCAAATAGTTGACTATAAAGCTCTGCGTGGCGATGTAAGCGATAATATCCCTGGTGTTAAAGGGATTGGTGAAAAAACTGCGACCGAACTACTACAAAATTTTAAAACTTTAGATGGGGTTTACAAAGCAACTGAAAAAAATGACCCTAAAATAAAACCGCGCATCTGTGAATTACTAAAAACTTATCGCGACGATGCTTACATGAGTCAAAGTTTGGCCACGATTAAACGTGATGTTAAATTTGATTTAAATTGGGACTTACTTAAGTTAGATACTTTCGATGTTGAGCAAGCTACTGAACTTTTTATTCGTTTAGAATTTAGATCTTTAATTAATAAATTAAATTTAATTAAAGGCATTGCCACTGATGATAAAAAAGAAGCGGCTCCAGTTGATAAATTTGAGAGAAACCGTCGGGATAAAAAATATATTTTAATTAGCGACGATAAAAGTTTTTCCGATTTTTTAAAAAAATTAAAAACTGTAAAATATTTTGCTTTTGATACTGAGACTAGTAGTCTTGATCCAATTACAGCTGAACTTTTAGGTATTTCTTTCTCCTGGGAGCGTGATACGGCTTATTATTTAGATCTGTCACACGGCAAAGCTCAGAAAACAGCGGACTTATTTAGTTATCAAAAATCTACTGAAGTGGCTCATCCTTGGCTCGAAGAATTAAAACCAATTTTAACTGATGCCAAAATAAAAAAATGTGCTCATAACGCAAAATTTGATTGGCGCGTTTTAAAGAATCAAGGGGTTATTGTTAACGGTTTATTTTTTGATTCCATGCTCGCTTCTTATTTACTTAACCCTGACAATCGTCAACATAGTTTAGATGCCACTTCTTTTCGTGAACTTGGTTGGGAAAAAATTTCCACTTATGATTTAATCGGCAAAGGCAAAGATCAAATTTCCTTCTCCCAAGTTGATCCAGAAAAAATTGCTCAATACTCCGGCGAAGATGCTAATTGCACTTGGCTTTTAAGTGACGTCTTAAGTAAAAAATTAAAAAAAGAAAATTTACTTAAACTTTTAGATGAAATTGAATTACCACTAACTACCGTACTGGCTAACATGGAAGAAAATGGCATTCTTTTAGATGCCAAAATTCTTAAAAAAATTGAAGGTGATTTAGCTATTCGTCTTAAAAAGTTAGCTAAAAATATTTATGAATTAGCAGGTGAAGAATTTAATATTAATTCACCTAAACAGCTACAAACAATTCTGTTTGAAAAATTGAAAATTGATACTAAAGGAATTAAAAAAACTAAAACTGGAATTTCTACTGCTGACGAAGAACTGGAAAAATTATTAGACGAACATAAAATTATTTCTTTGATTCAAAATTATCGTGAACTTAATAAACTACAAAGCACTTACGTTTTGTCTCTTCCTCTTTTAATTAATTCTAAAACTGGTCGCATCCACACTAGTTATAACCAAACTATTGCTGCTACTGGTCGTTTGTCTTCAACTGAACCAAACTTACAAAATATTCCTACCCGCGGTGAAGAAGGTCAAAAGATTCGCTCCGCTTTTGTCGCTCAAAAAGGTTATAAATTTTTAGGGTTAGATTATTCTCAAATTGAATTACGTTTAGCAGCTCATTTATCAGGCGATAAAAAAATGATTAAAGCCTTTCGCGACAAAGAAGATATTCACCGGGCGACGGCGGCTGAAATTAATGAAGTAGAGCTTGAAGAAGTAACCAAACAAATGCGTTATGAAGCTAAAGCGATTAACTTTGGTATTTTATACGGCCAAGGTCCACACGGTTTAGCGCAAAATGCCAAAATTCCTTATAAACACGCTCAAGAATTTATTGCTAAATATTTTGAAGCTTACCCAAGTATTCGTAAAATGATTGATAAATCTATTAACGAAGCGAGGGAAAATGGTTATGCCACTACTATTTTTGGACGCAAACGTTATTTACCAGAGCTTGATTCAAATAATGTTATGATTCGTCGTGGGGCTGAACGTATGGCTATTAATACACCCTTGCAGGGCACGGCCGCTGATTTAATTAAACTGGCGATGATAAATATTGCTGAAGCGATTAAAGATCATGACGACGAAATAAAAATGTTACTCCAGATTCACGATGAATTGATTTTTGAAATTAAAGAAGATAAGATTGACACTTGGTTACCAAAACTTAAAGATTTAATGGAAAATGCTATCACACTTAAAGTACCAATCGTCGTTGACTTAGCTATTGGTGATAATTGGGGTGAACTTAAATAATATGAAGGGACTAGAAAAATTACAAAATAAAAATATTGGCTTCATTGGTTTTGGCATTGAAAATCAAGCTCTTTTAGCGTGGCTTCAAAAACATAAAGTTACCGCTACTTACACTTTTTGTGATAACCGAACTGAAATAGAAAACAAAACTTTAAATGTTAACTGGCGTTTAGGTGAAAATTATCTAGCTGCTTTAAATGATTTTGATATTATTTTCCGCTCTCCAGGTTGTCCTTTATTTTTACCAGAACTTCAAGCGGTCAAAGAAAAAATTAGTAGTGCCATGAATTTATTTATGGAAGAGTGCCCTACAAAAAATATTATTGGTATAACTGGCAGTAAAGGTAAAGGCACAACTTCAAGTTTAATTTATAGCATTTTAAAAGAAGCAAAAAAATCAGTTTACTTAGGTGGTAATATTGGCGTGGCTCCATTTACTTTCATTGATGAAGTAACTGAAGATTCTTATGTAGTGCTAGAATTATCCAGTTTTCAATTAGAAGATTTTAAAATTAGTCCTCGCTACAGTATTCTAACTAATTTATTTCATGAACATTTAGAACCGGCTGATCCAAATAATCCTAACTACCATAAAACTTTTGAAGATTATAAAGCGGCTAAATTAAATATTGCTAAATTTCCTGAGAACGAACTTTTTTTAACTCACACTCGTTTAGCCGATTTTATCTCGGGCGATAAAGTAAAATATTTTAACACCTGCGATTATCCAAGTAAGCTGGCTGGCGAATTTAATAAAGAAAATATTGCCGCTGCTGTTATGCTAGCTGAGTTTTTAAAGATCGATGAAAAAATAATCAAAAAAGCCGTAGCTAATTTTAACGGTTTGCCTCATCGTTTAGAAAAAGTCGCTGAGATAAATGGTGTGACTTATTATGATAATAGTTTTTCAACTACACCAGAAAGCACTATTGCTGATATCAAATCATTTCCTGGAGCAATTATGTTAATGGGTGGTGCTGATAAAGGAGCTGATTTTAAAGAACTGGCTAAAGAGATTGCCGGTAGCGTTAACTTTGTAATTTTATTTAAGGGCGATGCAACCGCCCGTCTTAAAATGGAAATAATCCACGCCGGTCTTAATGCTAATCGAATTAGTATTGCTGGCAGCATGGAAGAAGCCGTTAAAAAAGCTAGTAAGCGAGCTGAGGAATTTGAAGCAACCACTGTTTTACTTTCAACTGCCTGTGCTAGTTTTGGTTTATTTAAAAATTATAAAGAACGAGGCGACTTGTTTCAAAAATATGTTAAAGAGCTCAAATAATTTAATTGGCGTTTTTGATTCAGGTCTCGGCGGCTTATCAGTTTTAAAAAAATTTTTAAGCGACGTGCCAGGTTATCACTATATTTATTTAGGTGATAGTGCTCGCGTGCCTTATGGCAATAAATCACCGGAAACAATTTATAATTATACTAAAGAAGCCGTTGAATTTTTATTTAAACAAAATTGTCATTTAGTAATTATCGCTTGCAACACTGCGTCAGCTCAAGCTCTGCGTCGAGTACAACAAGAGTGGCTACCAAAGCATTATCCAAATCGTCGCGTGCTCGGTGTAATAAAACCACTAGCTGAAGCCACCGCAAATAGTAACTTTAAAAAGGTTGGCATTATTGGAACAGCTGCCACTATCAACTCTGAAACTTATCCCAAAGAAATTCACGCTTTAAATCCAAAATTAAAAGTTTACGGACAAGCGGCACCATTACTGGTTCCTTTAATTGAAGATGGCAGGATAAATAATCCAGAAACTAAATTAATTTTAAAATCATATTTAACTCCACTACAAAATAAAAAAATCGATGCTTTAATTTTAGCCTGTACTCACTACCCTCACCTGCAAAAAATGATTCAAACTATTATGGGTAAAGGCGTTACGATTCCGGATACTGGAAAAATTATTGCTAATAGTTTAAAAGATTATCTAAGTCGCCACAGCGAACTTAAAATCACTAAAACCAAAACTAGTTGTGATTTTTATACCACTGATAATCCAAAAATGTTTAAAGACTTAGCTGAGAAATTCTTAAACCAGAAAGTAAAAACTGTTAGACAGATTGAATTATGATTATATTTATTTACGGCGCCGATACTTATCGCAGCCGTCAAAAACTAAACGAACTTAAAGATAAATTTGTGACGGAAATTGATATCAATTCCCAAAGTCTTGTCGTACTAAACGGCGCCACAACTACACTTAAAGAAATTGGTGAAAAAATTAGCACTGGTTCACTCTTTGTTAAAAAAAGAATGATTGTGCTTGAAGATATCTTTGAAAATAAAAGTGAAAAACTGTTTGCCGATTTAACTGCCTTTTTAAAGAAGCGTGATGAAGCTGCTAAATCTGATGAGGATAATATTATTATTTTTCGCGATGGCGATTTAAATAATAAAGATAAAAAATTAAAAAAAGACGCTCAAAAATTATTTACGTATTTGCTTGCCCAAAAATATGTTCAAGAATTTAAACCTTTAAGTGGATCCTCACTTAATACTTTTATAAAAGATGAGGTTAAAAAATTAGAACGAAACATTGAACCGGTAGCAATCAATACTTTAATAGCCAGAACTAATTCTGATTTATGGCGTATCAGCTCTGAACTTCATAAATTAGCGATGACAATTTCTAAAGGTGAAACTATTACTGACCAAGAAGTAAAAAACCAAGTCGCTGGCACTTATGATGAAAATATTTTTTCACTAACCGATGCCATTGCCACACGTAACATAAAATTAGCCCTCACAATTTTAGAAGAACAGTATATGGCGGGGCTTAGCGAAGATTATATTTTAAGTATGTTGATTCGTCAGTTTAAAATTATGCTTCAGGTTAAGAGTGCGGTCGCTGCCGGACTGAGTCCACTACAAATTTCTAGCGAATTAAAATTACACTCTTACGTGGTTAAAAAAACTCTCTCCCAAATTTCTGGTTTTACACTTGAGGCACTGAAAGAAAAATTAAACCATCTTATATCTTTAGACTTTGCTAATAAAACCAGTCAAAAAGATATTAAAGCTGAGCTCTCTTTATTTATCTCCAAATTGTAATAATTAAGGCATTTTAACTATTGCCTTTTTCTTTTTTGTTTGTTATATTCTATTAAGAGTTTGACCAACCCTATTTTTATTTATCGTGAGTCAAAATAAATTAGCTAAGATTACGGGCAATTAGCTCAGTTGGTTAGAGCGCAACACTGATAATGTTGAGGTCGGAGGTTCGAATCCTCCATTGCCCACCAAAAATTGTTAAATTTACAATTTAAGTATCGCGGGGTAGAGCAGTTGGCAGCTCGTCGGGCCCATAACCCGAAGGTCGTCGGTTCGAATCCGACCCCCGCAACATAACTTTTTTGATTAAAAGTAATGGGCCTCGGTAGCTCAGTGGTAGAGCAAAGGATTGAAAATCCTTGTGTCGTCAGTCCGATTCTGACCCGGGGCACAGAAAATTTTATAACGGGGTGTCGTATACCGGTAGTACGCATGCTTTGGGAGCATGTTGACTGGGTTCAATTCCCAGCACCCCGACATTTTTTGGCTAAAATGCCAAACAAACCTAAGACTTAAGCCCTTGATTTTTATTTAACTTCGTGCTAGAGTCTTTGAGTAATAATTAACGAAATTTTATTTAAAACTCTGTATGCCAAATAAGAAATCTGCTAAAAAGGAATTACGTAAGAATATTAAACGTAATATCGAAAACGTAAAAGTAAAGAATGTCATGAAAAAGGCAGTTAAGACTAGTGTTAAAGCTATTACTGCAGGTGAAAAATTAACTAAAGAAGTTATTTCTTCAACTATTAAAGCTATTGATAAGGCTGCTAAAAAAGGCGTTATCAAAAAAAACACTGCTGCTCGTAAGAAATCTCGCTTACAAAAAAAGATTAACACTTTAAAATAATCTCTAATTTAGACTCTTTCTTGGATACGACGCGGAATTTTACCCCATCGTTTCTCGGTTGAGCCCACAAAAAACATGTTAGATAAAAAGATCAAAGAGAAAATCATTAAAAAGTACCGTGTTCACGATACAGATACTGGTTCTACTCAAGTTCAAATCGCTATTTTAACTGAAGAAATTAAGGAACTTACTGAACATTTAAAACAGCACAAACATGATTACTCTTCCCGCCGTGGTTTACTTAAGAAAGTTGGCGAAAGACGTAAACTTTTGAAGTATTTACAAAAAGAGAACGAAACTCAGTTTAAAGAATTAGCAGAAAAATTAAAACTAAAAATTGCCAATAAATTGATTGCTGAAGAAGAGGAAGCAAAATTAAAAGAAAAGAAATATGCTCCTGTCGACAGTGAAGATACTATCGAACCAAAAGATTTGGTTGACGAAGTAATCGAAGACTAGGCAATTAAATTGCATACGGTTTACAATCTATATGATTAAACATAAAGAACAGAGAGTAGGAATTTTGGTGGATGTATCGAATATGTATCATTCCGCTAAAAATTTGTATAACCGTCGCGTCAATTTTCAACAGATACTTACTCAAGCAGTGGCTGATCGGAAACTTATCCGGGCCACTGCTTATGTTATAAAGAGCGACAACGACGATGAAATGTCTTTCTTTGAAGCTTTAAGCCAACAAGGTTTTGAAGTTAAAATGAAAGGCTTACAAACTTTCGCCGGTGGTGCTAAAAAGGGTGATTGGGATGTTGGAATTGCAATTGATGCCATCAAATTAGCCGACAAACTAGACGTTATTGTTTTAGTTTCTGGCGATGGTGATTATTTGCCACTAGTTTCTTACTTACAAAACAACAAAGGTTGTTTAGTAGAAATTATGGCATTTAGAAAAACTTGTTCCTCACAGCTTATTGAAGAATCGGATGATTTTATTGATTTATCTGGGGATAAGAAATTTTTAATCGGAAAAAAATAACCTTGGTGGCCGCATCTTACAAGGTGTGGCTATTTTGGTTTTTTATATATAACGATGTGCTGGTTGGTAAATAGATAGCACTGTAATTACTTACAGTTCTGTAATTTACCCTCCAGCCTCAACAAACAAATGTTAAATGAAAAAGTGTTCAAAACACAATGGTTGGGTCGCGAACTTAGTGTAAAAACTGGTCGCTTAGCTCTCCAGGCTGATGCTTCAGTGCTTGTCCAATATGGTGAGACTGTGGTTATGGCCAATGTGGTTCAGTCTAAATCTGAACGTGAAGGTGTTGATTTCTTCCCTTTAATGGTTGATTTCGAAGAAAAACTTTATGCCGCTGGAATTATCAAAGGTTCACAGTGGGTTAAACGTGAAGGTCGTCCAACTGACCAATCCGTTTTAACTGGTCGTATGATTGACCGTGCAATTCGTCCTTTATTTAATCAGGATGATAAACGTGATGTTCAGGTTATTATCTCTGTTTTAGCCGTTGATGGGGAAAATGATTATGATATTGTTTCCTTATTAGCCGCTTCTGCAGCACTATCTATTTCTGGTATTGAATGGGCTGGTCCTATTGGTGGTATCCGCGTTGGTTTAATTAATAATGAATTTGTCTTTAACCCAACTTACGAAGAACAAGCTAAAAGTAGTTTAGATCTTATTGTATCCGGAACTACTGATCGTTTAATTATGATTGAAGCTGGGGCTAATGAAGTTCCAGAAGCGATTATTGCTGATGCGATTATTGCTGGTATGAAAGCGATGAAGGGCGCAATTGATTTGTTCTCTGAACTTAAAGCGGGTATTGCTCCTCGCGAAAAAACTGCAAAGCAAGTTTTAAAAACTCCTGAAGAGCTAGCTAAAGAAGAAGCTAAAAAAGAATTATTAGAAACAAGTGCTCAGTGGTTGAAAAAAACTATTCCAACTATTTTATTTGAAAAAATTTACTACACTAAAACTGAACGTAAAGGAGCGGTAACAGAAATCAAAGCCCAGCTTGATAAACACTTATTTGAGGCTGGCGTTGATAAAGATAACCGCGCTTATGCTATTAAAAAATTAGTTGAAAAATTAGTTGACGAAGAAATTACTCGTTCAATTATTGAAGAAAAGCGTCGTGTTGATGGTCGTGGTATCACTGAAATTCGTCAATTGTTAGCTGACACTTCTCTCTTACCTCGTGTTCATGGTTCTTCACTATTTTCTCGTGGCGAAACTCAAGTTATGGGTGTAGTTACACTTGGTGCTCCTGGACTTGAACAATCTTTAGAAAGTATTGAAGGTGTAAGTAAAAAACGTTACATGCATCACTACAACTTCCCTCCATATTCTGTTGGTGAAGCTTCACCATTACGTGGTACTGGTCGTCGTGAGGTTGGTCACGGAGCATTAGCTGAAAAAGCTTTGATGCCAGTTATTCCTACAAAAGAAGAATTCCCATACGCAATTCGTGTAGTATCAGAAACTTTAGGTTCTAATGGTTCATCATCAATGGCTTCTACTTGTGCCTCTACTTTATCCTTAATGGATGCTGGTGTACCAATTAAAAAACATGTAGCTGGTATCGCTATGGGTCTAGCATCTGTACCTGATATGAGCCGCTGGCAAGTTATTACTGATTTACAGGATTTAGAAGATGGTGATGGTGGTATGGACTTTAAAATCACTGGTACTGACACAGGACTTACTGCGATTCAACTTGATACTAAAACCATCGGACTTGATGAAGCGATTATCCGTCAAACTTTAACTCAAGGACGTGAAGCTTTAAATCAAATTTTAGGCGTACTTAAAGAAGCTATTCCTGCTCCACGAGCTGAACTTTCCAAACACGCTCCAAGAATTATCAGCTTTAAAGTTGACCCAACTAAGATTGGTGCCATTATTGGTGCTGGCGGAAAAACAATTAATAAGATTATTGAAGAAACTGGTGTTTCCATTGATATTGAAGAAGATGGCTTAGTAATGATTTGTGGAACTGATGTGGCTATGGTTAATTTAGCAGTTAGCAAGGTTCAAGAAATCGTTAAAGTATTCGAAGTTGGTGAAATTGTGACTGGTAAAGTCGTTCGTTTAATGGACTTCGGTGCCTTCATTGCCTTAAACTCCAATCAAGATGGTATGGCTCACGTTAGTGAACTAGCTCCTTACCGCATCGGTAAACCATCAGATTTTGTCAGTGTTGGCGATACTGTAACCGTTAAAATTAAAGAAATTGACGACCAAGGTCGCATTAATCTAACCTTAAAAGGCTTACCTGAAAATGAGCCATTATGGAAAGATCAAAAGGGTAAAGCTACTGATTCCGGCTCTTTTGGCGGAAACAGACCAGGTGGATTTGTAAAGCGTCCAGGTAGTTTTGGTGGTCCAAGAACTGGCACCCCGACTCCTCGAGTCTAAACCTTGACTTTTTAAAGTCTTTACGTTAGAATTTGGTTATTAAATCAGCATTTTAAGCAATTAAACGGTGTCTCGAGTCTAAGAAGTCAGATACGCGTTTCAAAGATTATGTTAACTATAAAATTATCGAAGCTTGGTAAAAAAAACAAAAAAGTATTCCGTGTTATTATCTCGGAAAAAGGCCGTGATCCATATGGCAACTCTTTAGAAATTCTTGGTTCTTATGATCAATATCATAAAGATTTAAGAGTTAAAGCTGACCGTGTTAACTACTGGTTATCTAAAGGTGCTCAAATGACTCCAACAATCAACAATTTACTTGTTGGTCATGAAATTATTGAAGGCAAAAAAGTAGTTTCTTCAAAGAAAGGTGTTGTATCTGAAAAAAGACAAAACCAATTAAAGGCTAAAGCTGACAAAAAGAAAAAAGCTGAAGCTGCCGCAGCGGCTCCAGTTGTAGAAGAAGCTGTAGTTGAAGCTGAGCCAGTTGTAGCTGAAGAAACAGTTGCATAAGACAGGTATAACTTGTACAATAACAGTATCAATACTACTCAACTGAGTAGCCAAATATAATTAACAATTTATTTCTTTCAAACTTAATGTTTTACATTAAAATTTGAAAGAAAAACAAAAGTATGGAAGCTCAAGACAAGCAATTCTTAGAAACCATTGTTAAACAAATCGTAAGCAATCCTGAAGATGTTAATGTAGAAAGAACCGTAGATGAAATGGGTGTTCTACTAACTCTTAAGATTAATCCAGCTGACATGGGTTATGTCATCGGTAGAAAAGGACAAACTGCTCAAGCAATTCGAACTTTACTAAAAATTGTTGGTGCAAAAAACAACTCTCGCGTTAACCTAAAGATCTATGATCCAGAAGGTGGCAAACGTCATGAAAGACCAGTAGCCGAAGATAATTCCGGTTTGGATATTGATACTTCAGCTATTGATGATTTAAATATCTAAAAATTTTTACACATTAGATAAGAAAAGTCCCGTTCTAAAAGCGGGACTTTTCTGTTATAATACCTATATGAAATTTCAAGCCATCTCCATTTATCCAAACATGTTTAACTCTTATCTTGGTGAGGGTATTTTAAAACGTGCCTTGGACAATCGTATTATTCATTTTACGGCTCGCGACTTACGTGATTGGTCAACCGATAGATATAAAAGTGTTGACGACACTCCTTATGGTGGTGGTGCTGGCATGCTAATGAAGATTGAAATCTTACATAGCGCACTTGAAGAAGTAAAAACCAAATATAACACCGAACCTAGTAAAAGAAAAATTGTTTTATTATCCGCTAGTGGCAAAACTTGGAATCAACAACTAGCTAAAGAATATAGTAAGCTAGATGAAGTTATCTTCGTCTGTGGTCGCTTTGAAGGGGTGGATGCGCGTATTTCTCACTTTATTGATGAAGAAATATCAATTGGAGATTATGTACTCACAGGTGGCGAATTACCGGCTTTAATTATCATGGATTCAATTACCAGATTACTCCCAGAAGCCCTTGGCAACAATGAAAGTTCGCTCGACGAATCACACAGCGAAGCTGGAGTTCTTGAGTATCCTCAATACACAAAACCAGCTGTGTTTGAAGTTAATGGTCAAAAATATCAAGTACCCGAAGTTTTAACTGGCGGTAACCACGCCGAAATTGCTAAGTGGAGAAAAGCTAATCAAAAGAAAAAATAAATATAAAAAAGACTTAGATAAATTTCTAAGTCTTTTTTTAAACTATCTTCCAGCCAGTATCCGTTTTTTCAATATGACCTTCAACCATAAAGCCTGAGGCTTTAGCGTGCCCACCACCACCGAGCTGTTTAGCTAAAACTGAAATATCAACTCCGTTTTTAGAAGTTCTGAGACTCCCCTTGATTTTACCTTCATGTTCTTCACGAAGTAACATAATAGCTTGTACATCAGCTAAAGTGCTTAAAAATCCAGCGATATCACCATAAACATCATAAGTTAAATAACGTTCAATCTCTTGAGCACTACCTAACTTCAATAAAGTATCGATATCATCTTTAGTAATTACTGAATAAGCTAAATTATAAGTTTTATTTATTTGTAAATTGCTCATGGTGATTCCCCAAATTTTCATCGTTAGTAAATTTTGATTACGTAAAGTATTATTAACGATTTTTGGAAACTGTGCCCCATAGTTTAACATTTCCGAAGCGATGGCAATATTAATATTTGTCGAACTAGAATATAAAAAATTACCCGTATCAGTTAAAATTCCAGTCAAAATACAATTAGCAAAATTTTTATTAAACTCAACTTTATTTTCTTTAAGTAAATTATAAATTACTTCAACCGTGGCCGCTTTATCAGGTTGTCTAATTTCTAAATCAGCAAAGTCATCAATTTTAGGATGATGATCAAGTTCGATTATGTAAGGCCGGTCAACTGATAACTGAACTTCTCTAATCTCATCTTCTAAATAAGTTCGAGCAATTGAACCACAATCTAAAATTACCATTACATCATAAGCAGTCAGTGGTAAAATTTTACTTTTATCAGAAACAATACTTGATTCATGAGCTAAATAATTAAAGGCGCTAACTTTTTTATCATGGCAATAAGCATCTGCTTTAACACCAAGAATTGAAGCGAGTTCTAAAAAAACACAAACCGAAGACAGAGCATCTCCGTCTGGATTTACGTGGCTAACAACTAATAATCGGCGAGCATTTTTTATTTTAAGATAAGCTTGTTTGTATTTAAGGTGATAATCCATGGTCGGAAATTTTTACTTTTAACCCATAATTATAAGACTAAAATTAAAAAAAGTCCAGAGTTAAGTCTCTGGACTTTTTAGTGTTTTTCTATTTAAAATTGATAAATTTCAGTATCATCAGCTTCTTCTTTCTTTAGAGTCTCATCCAAATTATTGATAACGTTTTCAATCACAGCCGCTTTTCTCTCGGTTGGGTCAAATTCAAAACGTAAATGTGGAATTTGTCTGAGTCGTGTTTTTTTAGACAAGATACTAGACAATACTCCTGCTGATTTTTTTAATTTTAGAAGAGCAGTGCCAGCCATATTATCTGGTAAAACTGAAACTCCCACCGTTGCAAATTTTAAATCAGCCGAAGTTCTAACATAGACTACGGTAATTAAAGTATTAGGCACGCCAACCTCACGATTAATTGCATAAGCTAGCTCCTGTTGTAACATTTCATTTAACTGATCGACTTTAGACATGGAATTATAATTTATCGATTACTTTTTCTTCGTGATAAACTTGTAAAATATCACCTTCTAAAACTAAAGGTTTACCTTCAAACAAAATACCACACTCTTCATTAGTTTCAACTTGTTTAACATCTTGTTTACCTGTTTGCAATCTAGCTAATTTACCAGTCGCTACAATTTCACCATCACGCTTTACTTCAATTGAACTATCAAGACGAGCATAACCATCGAGTACACGACCACCAATAATCTGTTTGTCTGTTTCAGTTCTAAATATTGCCGCCACTTTAATACGACCTTCATCAACGCGAACTACTTCCGCTTTAATCAGAAGTTGCATTTCCGCTTTAATATATTTGATTAAATCGTAAATAATGGAATAAGTTTTAACATCAACCCCACTTTCTCTAACTAAATTTTCAATCGCTGGAGTAATACGAATATTAAAACCAACAATTTTAGCTCCGGAATCACCTGCACGCTTAATATCACCTTCAGTAATATTGCCTAACCCTTTAGCTAAAATTTTAACCCGAACTTTTTCCGTATTTAATTTCATGAGTGATTCTTCAATCGCTTCAGCCGAACCTAAGAAATCGGCTTTAATAATTACATTAATTTGAGGGATATTATTTTCACTTTCATTGCTGGTCATGGTCATAGCTGACTTAACAGTTTCTTCAGAGGCAGTTCTAATTTTTTTGTTACTAACTTTTCGGCCTTCACCCACTTCTAAAATATCACCAACCGCTGGAGAAATTTTTAGACCTAAAATTTTAGCTGGCATTGATGGCAAAGCTTCGGTAATTGTTTCACCGCGATAATTTTTTAATGCTTTTACTTTGCCGTAAACAATATCATTAAAACATAATTGATCACCTACTCGAAGAGTGCCATTTTGTACTAAAATAGTCGCAACTGGACCAGCCCCTTTGTCCATATTAGATTCAACAACTGTACCAGCGGCATCGGCTTTAGGATTGGCTTTCATATTAACACTTTCTGTATCAGCAAGCAGTAAAACCATGTCTAATAATTCCTCAATACCAACACCATCCTTAGCCGAAATTGGCACACAAATAGTTTTGCCGCCCCAATCTTCTGGTGTAATTCCTAAAACGGAAGATAATTCTTGTTTAGTTTTATCAATATTAGCGTCTGGTTTATCAATTTTATTAATCGCTACTAAAAATGGAATTTTAGCCGCTTCAATAATACGACAAGCTTCAACAGTCTGAGGTTTTACCCCATCATCAGCCGCAACCACTAAAATCGCAATATCAGCCACCTTAGCACCACGACTTCTCATCGCGGTAAAAGCTTCGTGACCTGGAGTATCAATAAAAGTAATAACTTTTTCTTTACGAGTAATTTGATAAGCACCAATATGTTGGGTAATGCCACCAGCTTCACCTGCGACCACATTAGTGCGACGAATAGAATCAAGTAATTTAGTTTTTCCGTGATCAACGTGACCCATAATAACAATTACCGGTGGACGCTGAATTAAATTTCCTTCAGTTTCTTTTTCTAAAATTTCTTCCAGTTTTCGATCTTCTTTTTCTTCGGTTTCCTGATTTTCTTCGAGGGGTTTAATAATTAAATGAAGATTATCACTAATAATAATAGCGGTATCAAAATCAATTTTTTCATTAATTGAGGCAAAAACACCATTTTTCATCAATTCAGTTAAAACTTTATTAACTGGAACCCCAGCCACTTCTGCAAAATCACGCACTGTAATAGAAGCTGGAATACTAATTTCCTTCAATTCTTTTGGCATTGCCTCTTCTTCTCTTTTTTTAGCAAACTCAGCTGCCCGTTGTAATTCTAATTGACGTCTAAAAGCTGGCCAATTCTTGATAATCTTTTTAGCGGTATTATTATCGACTTTAATGGCTTTTTGACCAATATTAAAACCGATCTTTGGTAAAAGATCGCGTAATTCTTGAGGATTAACTCTTAGAACACGGGCTAGCTCAGTAATATTCATAGGCGTATTTTACAAAAATGCTTAATTTTAGTGATAAAGATGCTTAAATATTACTTTATATTTTTGTTTTAGTCAACCTAAAAAATCCTTAAATACACCCAAAATGCCTTTACATTCCTAAAAAGAAATGTTAGAGTATTAGCATAAATCTAATTTATAATTAATTGTTTTTAGGAAAATTAGATCCTGTTTGTGGTTGATTTTTATATTAAAGCTTAAACAAAAATCTGTGACTGTTGCCTTAAATTCCCGTACAAAATTAAAAAATACTTCAAAAAGTACTAAAAATTAACACTTAACTCACATTGTGAAGATAAGGTTTTTTATTTTTTAATCATCGTTTTAGCTCACACAACCACTCTTTCCTAAAAACAACCAAGAATATTATGGAATATATCTTGTACGTTGTTTTCTTGGCTGGTGGTTTTTTTATTGGATTCTTCCTGTATAAAAAATCAGCTGGTCAGAAATTAAGCGGTGCCGAACAAAAAGCTGAAAAAATTATCAGTGAAGCTAAAATCAAAGAAAAAGAACTATTGCTTCAAGCTCAAGAAAAATCTCTCGCTGTTATCGAAGAATCTAAAAAAGAAGAAGCTAAAAGACGTCAGGAAATCAACGACTTGCAATCTCGCTTAGAACAAAGAGAAAACTCTTTCTCTCAAAAATTAATCGACTTACAAGAAAAACAACAAAAACTTTACGACAAAGTCGCTGAAGTTCAAGAAATTAAAGAAAAAATTAAAGCGGTTAAAGATGAGCAGGAAAATAAATTAGCAGAACTAGCTAAATTATCCAAAGAAGAAGCTAAAGACTTGCTCATGAAAAAAATCGAAGATCAGTGTTCTGAAGATTTATCAGTTCGTTTACAAAAATTAGAAAATGAAGGTGATGATAAATTAGCCGATAAAGCTAAAGATATTATGGCTCTTGCGATGCAACGCATGGTATCTGATTATACTGTCGAACTTACAACTACTACGGTTGATTTACCAAGTGACGAAATGAAAGGCCGGATTATCGGACGTGAAGGACGTAACATTAAATCAATTGAACAGATGACTGGTGTGGAAATTATTGTTGATGATACACCTAATGCGATTACTATTTCTGGTTTCTCTTTAATCCGTCGTCATATTGCTAAGAAAACTTTAGACTATTTAATTAAAGACGGACGTATTCACCCAACTAAGATTGAAGATGCGGTGGAAAATGCTAAGAAAGAAATTGCCATTGATATTAAAAAAGCGGGTGAAGAAGCGATGTATGAGGTTGGTGTGGCAGGATTTGATCCTAAGTTAGTACAAATTCTTGGTCGTTTAAAATATCGCACTAGTTACGGACAAAATGCTCTACGTCACTCCATTGAAGTGGCTCATCTATCAGCAATTATCGCTGAAGAGTTAGGCGCTGATGTTACTTTATCTAAAAAAGGTGGTTTGCTTCATGATATTGGAAAAGCCGTTGATCACGAAGTTCAAGGTAATCATACCGAAATTGGTCGCGACATTGCTAAGAAGTTTAACTTACCTCAAGAAATTATTGATCCAATCGCCACTCATCACGATGATAAACCAGCTTCTCTTATTTCCGTTATCGTTAAAGTAGCTGATGCTATTTCTTCTGCTCGTCCTGGAGCTCGTAATGATAATTATGAAAACTACATTCAACGTTTAGAAGAGTTAGAAAAGATTGCCTTGTCATTTGCTGGTGTTGAAAAGACCTATGCCATTCAAGCTGGTCGTGAAGTTCGTGTCTTTGTTAAATCTGATGAGACTGACGATTTACAAGCTCATGACTTAGCTCGTGACATTGCCAAGAAAATTGAAACTGAACTTAAATACCCTGGTGAAATCAAAGTTAATGTCATTCGCGAACTTAGAGTAACTGAGTACGCTAGATAAAACCAATATTTTATAAGGGGTTGAAATAAAAAATTCCATTGATTATAATAAAGAAAGCAAAAAATTAATTACATAAAAACTATGAACAAAGCCCAACTTATTGAAAAACTATCAAAGGATGTAGAAGGCATCAACAAAAAACAAGCTGAAAAAATGATTAATGTTTTAACTGACACAATCATCTCTGAGCTTAAGAATGGCCGTGAAGTAACCATTACTGGTTTTGGTACTTTCTTATCTCGTGTTAGATATTCCAGAGGCGGTGTTAACCCACAAAAACCAACTGAAAGAATTACTATTCCTGAAGTTAAAGTGGCTAAGTTTAAAACTGGTTATAATTTAAAACAAGCCTTAAAAGGTAAAAGATAAACTCTCTAATACGGTCCTTTGGGCCGTATAATTGCGCTAGTAGCTCAACTGGATAGAGCACTTGGCTTCGGACCAAGGGGTTGTGGGTTCAAATCCTGCCTGGCGCACAAAAGCATTACTTAAGTCGTTGACAAAGGTATTTTGATGCTTTATGCTGTAAGAGAAAAAGCGACTATAAGCTTTTTTTCTTTTTCACAAATGGCTGGGTAGCTCAGCTGGTTAGAGCGTAGCACTCATAACGCTAAGGTCGAGGGTCCGAGCCCCTCCCCAGCCACCAGTAACTCTTGTAAAAATTTTTATTAGAGTTTATTATAAGATAAGTAAGCGCTGTTAGCTCAGCTGGTAGAGCAGCTCCCTCTTAAGGAGATGGTCGCAGGTTCGAATCCTGCACGGCGCACATAAAAAAGTCATCATTTATTTGATGGCTTTTTTTATATAAAAAATCCCCAAATTGTTAAAACATTATGTTCTAAAAATTCAGGGATTAACATTTATTTTTTAATCTTGCGGTAAGCTGGCATAATAACTCTAAAAATATTTTTTTGTATCTTTGGAGATAAAAGAACTATTTCGGGAATAATTCTAATACTTAGCTTGTTATCATCATCAACAATAATTTCGATTATTTGAAGATTTTTCCAAGGATTTTTTTCAGTTACATAAGCAAATTCATTTTTTTTGCACAAAAATAAATTTGGTTGCTCATCAAGCTGAAACCAAGATCGAAAATGTTTACACACTTTGGTAATTTGACTTTGTGATAACCATTTACTAGACCACAAGCCAGGGAAAGCTTCAAAAAGGTTTGCCAGTGAAGCACCTTCGTCCAAAGTAACATCAAAAACCTTAATAGTTCTTTTAGGTGTAAATGCGCCAACTTGATGAGGACTGCTATAAAATTCTCGACTAATAAAGCCAAAAAGTTCTGGTGTTTTTACTATGGTTTTTTTACCAGTTAACGGGTTTAATACTAAATGCTGTTTTTCTGAGACTAATTCGATAGAGACTTTTTCCATTTTTCTAACTATTTTTGTTAAATTACTCGAAAACACATTTAATCATACAAACTAGCTATTGTCAATTATAACCATTGACTAAATCAAAATAATATTGTAAACTCTTTAGAACATTGGACATTAATAACTACTAAAAATACTAACGATGGATGAACTTTTTGATTACATCATTACAAAAGCCACTGAAATTTTCAATTTAGCGGCCAAAAAACATGGGCTCAAAGAAGCCAAAACTAGTCACGTTAACCAAGTCTTTGGTGCCAGAATCAGAAAAGATGGAAAAGAGGCAGCCATTGATGCTATTTCAACTGGTGAATCAATTCTAATTCATTTAAGTTCAGGAGCGGTTGCTTTTAAAGAAGATTATGTTACTGAGCCCAAAACAATCCAGGAATTTGACCAAGAAATTCCCAAAATTGAGGCTTACATTACTGATTGTTTCTCCTTGAAAGTAGTAAAGCGAAACTAAAAAATTGCTCAAAACCAAGAGACGCTACCAAAGTGTCTCTTTTTTTATGGTTGCCAACGTTCTATAATTAAACTATAATAAAAAATGGTGTCACTCGTTCTTTAGTTAACACATTTAACTTAATGCTTATGCTTAATTTGGTAATTTTTGGACCGCCTGGATCAGGCAAAGGAACTCAAGCCACCCATATTAAAGAAAAATATGGATTACTACACCTCTCAACCGGCGAAATGCTTCGCCACGAAATTGCTTTAAAAACCCCTTTAGGCTTAGAAGTGGAAAGTCTTGTGACAAGCGGACAACTTGTTCCTGATGAACTAGTGACTGAAGTTTTAAAAAAAGCTTTAGCCGAAAAAATGTCGCAAGGAAATGGTTTTATTTTTGATGGCTTTCCTAGAACAGGAGATCAAGCTCAAATTTTTAGAAGACGCTTTAAATTCTTTAAATTTAGATATAACCGTCGCCATTAATTTAACCGCTTCTGATGCCGAACTAATTAAAAGAATATTATTGCGGGGTGAAACTTCTGGACGAGCCGATGATAACGAAACCGTTATCAGAGACCGCCTAGATATATATCGCAAAAATGTTAGTGACCTCATAAACTTTTATCAAAAACTTGGTAAATTATATGAAGTCGATGGAGAAGGTACTCCTCAAGAAGTGTTCGAGAGAATTACAAAATTAATTGAAAAGCATATATAAACAAAAACCGACTCACAATGAGTCGGTTTTTGTTTTAGAAGTTTGGTTTAAGTTGAAGCAAATTATCACTAGCTGTAAAAGTAAAACCTTTATACCGAGCGTCTTTATATAAAAAAGCAAAATATTTATCTAGCTCCCTATTTACTGGTTCTTCTAACCAACTTGTCGGAACAGAAAAACCATAAAATTTTACATACGATAATTTTAATCTAATTTTATTATCGACCGAAACTACTTTAGCAATAAAAGAAAAACGACCACTTATAAATTTATGAAAATTAGCTGCCACATTAAGATTACCACTGCTACTAGTTAAACTAACATTTGTTAAGGCTGGGCTTTTAAGTTTTTTTAGCTTCTGTATCTAACAAATAATTTAATTCCGAAAGAGTAAAAATAAAATTATTTTGGTTAGCTATTACTAAATCAACATTCTTTTTTTTCAAAAGCACTCTCCCAAATTTTATATTTAGCCAATATATCATTTTTAGTCTGCTCACTTAAGGTTGTGTCAACGGTTGTAGTCGCTACTTTTTTTTGATTAAACCACCAAAAAGCTGAGGTCTGTTTGGGTAGAGCCATCATTAAACCAAAAAATAATAAAAGTAAAATAATTTTGTATTTCATATCTTTATATTATACTCTTTTTTATAAAAAAATAACCTCCAATTAAGGAGGTTATTTTATATAAGAACTTTTAAGCTTCAAAAGCTGATTCTTCTACTTCTTTAGAATGTTTTACTGGAGCTGTGCCACTAGCTTCTCGATCATTTACTTCTTTTAGAATTGCCTTACGAATAGCCGTCATTAATTTCTTATCTTCTTTTAAGAACTTTTTGGCTGTTTCACGACCCACTCCTAATTTAACTTCACCAAAGCTATAAGAATTACCGGATTTTTTAATTACTTCATAATCAACTCCTAAATCTAAAACATCACCCGCAAGTGAAATACCTTCGTTATACATGATATCGAATTCACAAGTTCTAAATGGAGCTGCCACTTTATTTTTTACAATTTTAACTTTAACGCGATTACCAATAATATTTTCACCTTGTTTAATTTGAGCCGCACGACGAATTTCAACACGAACTGAAGCGTAGAACTTCAAAGCATTACCACCAGTTGTTGTTTCAGGACTACCAAAGAAAACACCAATTTTATTTCTAATTTGGTTAATGAAAATAACCACGGTATTAGTTTTGTTAATTGAACCAGTTAATTTTCTAAGAGCTTGACTCATTAGTCGAGCTTGAAGACCCATGTGTTGATCACCCATGTCGCCTTCAATTTCTTTTTGAGGAACTAAAGCGGCAACTGAATCAACAACCACAACATCAACCGCATTAGAACGAACTAAAGTTTCTACGATTTCAAGAGCTTGTTCGCCAGAATCTGGTTGAGAAATAATTAAGTCTTTAATGTTAACACCAATCTTTTCAGCGTATAAAGGATCTAAAGCGTGTTCCGCATCAACGAAAGCAGCAATACCACCCATCTTTTGTACTTCAGCGACAACGTGTTGAGCTAAAGTAGTTTTTCCAGATGATTCTGGACCAAAAATTTCAATTACCCGTCCACGTGGAATACCACCGATACCAAGTGCGATATCAAGAGACAAACAACCTGTTGGAATGGCATCGACATCGGTCTTGCGCGCATCACCGAATTTCATAATTGAACCTTCACCGAATTTTGCTCTGATTTGTTCCATAGCAGACAGAGCGGCTTCTTCTTTTTTGTTACCGTCGCCAGTAGTTTTAGGGGCAACGTTAGCTTTTTTAATGGCCATACTTGTTTACAATAACCGCGATCGGGAGGGAGAGGTTATTCTTAATTAATAATTATAAATTATTCGACTTCTATATTATACATTATTTTAAGGTCGAAACCAATCCTTAGACAGACTAGCTTTAAGTCTATCAAACAGCTCGGAAAAATTAACTGATTCAACTGAACTAGTCGCCTGATTTAGCAAATCTAAGCTTAAATTAGTTGGTAATTCTTCTGTAATATTAGATTTATTTTCGGCATCTTGAGCATATTTATCTAGAGTCTCTTTAGCTACTTTTACGTCATAATCGCCCCCAACTTGAGTAGCTGGTAAAAAATTTAATAGCGGTATTTTTTCCGCGGCCGACATAAACTGACTAAGAACTGATAACACAGCAGTTGCTATTGGCAACCTATCTTTTTGTGCATTAAAATCAACACTACCGCTTCGATATTCAATCATTGAAAAAACCGACAAGTACACAAAAACTGCTGCCACCGCTAGTCCTAATACAATTTGTCTGATAAATCTCATACTATTTTATTTAAAAAATTTTTATCTGACCATACTGTCCGTCAAACCCTGGTTTTATTTCTAAATCTCCTAAACGCATCTTACTGATGGCTTCAGCTAACCTATGTGACTTAATTTTTTTTAAATTCAAGCTCGAGTAAAATAAATAATTCAGAACCAAAACTACTTATTAATCTATTATACTCCTCTTTTACTTTTTTTGACTGCCTACTTTTAACTCCCAAAACTTCTGCAATTATTTTATCAAGTTCAATGATTTTTTTAAACGGAACCGCTTTGGGCGATTTTTTGCCTAATGATCTATCGGCTAAGACCTCAACTCTTGAAGCGACACCAATAGTCAGTGGTTTATGACACACTGGACATAATAAATTTTTTGAAGGAGCACAAGAAAAATTACAATCTCTGTGACCATCAAAATGATACATACCTTCTTCGGGATAAAACTCTAAAGTGAGTTCAATATTTTTTTGATTTTTAATATTGCTATAAATTTTTTGATAAGTTACTTCACCATCAAAATTCATCACCGTTGCTTCACGTCCTAAGTTATCTAAACTATGAGCATCTGAACTAGATAAAACACTGAGATTATCCAAGGCCGATAAACGCCAGTTCATTTCTGGATCAGATGACAAACCAGTTTCAATCGCATATATTTTATCAGTATATTCATCAAAACAGTCTGATAATGAATCGAATCCAGATTTAGAACCAAAAACTGAATACCAAGGCGTCCAAATGTGAGCGGGATAAATTAAAAAATCTTTCGATACCGAAAAACAGAGGGCACAAAATTTTGGCGCACTAATGCCTAAAATCGGACGGCCATCGGAACGTAAATTAAAACGATCAGCTAATTTGTCATTAAGATCACGCACCGCTTGAATGTTCGGCGCGTGAAGCACCAAATGAATTCGCCGTGTTTTACCTTTATCTTTATAAACTAAAGACACTTCGGTACCTAAAATAAATTTAGTTTTTAAATCTGAATTTTTTAATTTATATAAACCAGAATTATTTATTTCTTCTAACTTAGAATCTATTTCTTTAAACCATAAAGGATGGGTAAAATCACCCGTTGAAATAATATCAACACCTTTAACCTCACAAGTTTTAGCAATGTTTTCCAAAGTTAATTTAGGCGAGCAAGCCCGTGAATACTTAGAATGAATATGTAAGTCTAAAACTTGTTTCATATTTTAAATAAGAGTTTCGGCAATTTTTAATTCTTCAGGGCTATTGATTCCCATTGCTTCATGAGCTTCAATTGAAATTGAAGGAATTTTATAACCTTCTTTAAAAGCGATTCCGGGAAGTGAGGTTAAATAATATTCATGCTGAGAATTATTATTTGATAATAATTTTATATTAGGCCATAACCAGGCGCTACCAAAAGCCATAAATCCAGGGTTAACTTCAGTAATCAGTTGCTCCTCTGGCGTCGCATCTTTAAATTCAACAATGCGTTCAATTTCATTTTTATCATTTCTAACATATCTGCCCCAGTGATAAAAATTATGACGCCAATCTTCAAAATCTTCTAACTTAGTTGTCATAACTAGCACAGTTTCGATTTTTTGTGCCGCACATTTTTTTAAGTGACTCTGCTTTTAAAAATGGATGGTCACAGTATAAGACAATAATATTTTCGGTGGCTGGTTTAATTAAATCATAAACACAAGCTACGGCGTGGCCAGAACCAAGTTGTTCAGTTTGAGTGGCATATTGCACCTTATAATTTTTAAGTGACTCAGAAATTATATCTTTATTTTCTGGAGAAACAATTATAATTGGATTAGGGTCAACGCCGCTACTTATAACTGAATCAAGTAAGTGGTGAATCATCGGTTTTCCTTTTAAGCGGAACTAAAGCTTTGGGTAACTCTAAGTTCATGCGAGTGCCACGACCAGCTGCTAAAATAACAATTTGATTCATAGTAACTTCTTTAAAATTTAAAACATTTCTTACATTGTAGCATTTTAAAAACCGCACCGCAAACCAAGTTATTAAATATTTTTATTTAATATTAGATAATATTTTCTTTCAAAATATTCAAACCCTAACCCTGTTACTAATTAAAAAGTACCTTGCTAAAAACAGCAGAATATGTTAGGGTAAACTAAGAAAATAGATCTTTTACAAACAAGGTGACATTTAAAATAGTTACTAAGATTAACTAATTTGTCAGCTAATGATAGGTAGTTTTAGTAACTATTTGAAATACTAACCTTTAAAAATAAACACAACATGAACATTTTAATTATTTCTTTACTGGCAATGATTACTGTTTTGTTTTCGGTTCTCTACTTGATTTATCATAATAAATTCATTAAAGAAAAAGCTGAAAACGAAAAATTGATTTTAGCTCTTACAACTTTAGAGGAAATGATACGAGATGATGTCTCGGGCTTTCGTTTAAACTTGCTGGAAAAAATTAGCCACTTTAACGCTGAGAATTATATTGAAGGCATTGGAGAAAAAATTATTAATCTTTACCGGCGTTATTTCTTTGACGATGCAGATCTAGGACATATTAAACTTGTTAGTTCTTACACTTTTCGTGACATAAGTCCAATTAGCAAACTAGGTAATTATATTCTTCATTTAAGGGGTCTAATGTGTTTTTCTACAAAACAATATCTATCAGATTTACTTAAAAGTGGGGCATTAAAAGCTAAGCCTGGAAATCTCGCTTCAATGGTAGCTTATACCATCTGTGCTGAAATAAATGGCAAACTAAGTGGTAATTGTTTTGAAAACATTGCCAAAGACTTTATCTTAGATTTGGTGTTTGCCTACAAACATAATGAATTCGCTACTTTATTCTTGGTAAAACTCAATGAGATAACCCAAGAATTATTATCTGAAGAGATGTTCAGTAAGGAAAATAAAATCTTATTTGAAGCTCAAATTATTCAAATCAACAGAAAATTAAACCCTTAAAAATTAAAGAAATGTTTGCAACTATTGTTTTTATTGTGGTTGTGTTAGCCATCGTTGTCTTGTTATTTGTATTTCTTACCAGAGAAAAAAATAAACAACAAATTTTAAAATCTAAAATGAGTCTTGAAGAATGGCAGACATACTTACAAAGTGATGCCATGGTACAAGGTGACTTTAACCCGTTTCTTGATGTGCCGATTAATTTTATTAAAAATCAATCAGATTTTATTGTCTTCAATTTTCATTATTTGATACAAAAAAATCTGGAAAAAATTATTAATTTAATTAATCTAAATCTTGATCAAGAGAAAAGAGATTATTTAAATCGGCTACTGGCCGATGAATTATATCTTTTAATTAAGGACGAATATAAGCCACTTGTTAACATCGCTTTTAAAGTTTGGGGGTATGATAAAGAAAATGATACTGATCTAAAAATCATAACCTATATTATGAATCTTTTAGAATCAGATGATCAACTTATTTTTGCCACTGAACTAAGAAGCAAAATTAGAGAAACCGGCGGCTATCTGCACGTATCACTAAACCCCGTAAGTCTTGTGGGTGTTAGAGTATAAAAGCTTTAAGTTAAAATAACAAAAAAGAGCCCCTATAAAATATAGAGGCTCTTTTCTTTTACCCAAAAATCACTTTTTGAGTAACAAAAAACACCATTGTTCTGGCGACGACCTACTTTCCCAGGGCTCAGGCCCAAGTATCATCGGCGCTGAAGAGCTTAACTTCTGAGTTCGGGAAGGGATCAGGTGTGACCTCTTCGCTTCAATCACCAGAACAATGGTGTTTTTTACTTTGTCTGTAAATTGTAAAAATCAATATCTTAGAATAATTTTGGACAAACAAAAGTGTGGGAGAATCAAACGACTTATTAGTACCACTCCGCTGAGTCCATTACTGAACTTACACGTATGGCCTATCAAGGTCCTGTTCTCGGACCAGTCTATGAAACCTAATCTTAGAGACAGCTTCGCGCTTATATGCTTTCAGCGCTTATCTTAACCGAAGGTAGCTACCCTGCAATGCCCTTGGTAGAACAGCAGGTACACTAGAGCTTCGTCCTTCCCGGTCCTCTCGTACTAAGGAAGGGCCTCTTCAAGTTTCCACGAACACAATGGATAGGAGACCGACCTGTCTTACGACGGTCTGAACCCAGCTCGCGTGCCGCTTTAATGGGCGAACAGCCCAACCCTTGGGAGCTTCTCCACCCCCAGGATGCGACGAGCCGACATCGAGGTGCCGAACCACGCCGTCGCTGTGGACGCTTGGGCGTGACTAGCCTGTTATCCCCGGAGTAGCTTTTATCCGATGATCTTCCGCCGTCCTATATCGGACGGTCGGTTCACTAAGTTCTGCTTTCGCAACTGCTTGACTAGTAAGTCTCGCAGTAAAGCTGGCTTGTGCCTTTACACTATCTCCCGGGTTTCCATTCCGGGATAGCCAACCTTTGTAAACGCCTCCGTTACCTTTTGGGAGGCATCCGCCCCAGACAAACTACCCACCAGACACTGTCCCTCTAAAGAGAGGTTAGAAATAAAAATATACAAGGGTGGTATCTCACTGGTGCCCGAAGGCTCCCACCTATTCTGAACATGCATATCCCTATTTCAATATCAAGCTATAGTAAAGCTTCACGGGGTCTTTTCGTCCAATTGTGTTTAACGAGCATCTTTACTCGTATTGCAATTTCACCGAGTTCTTCGTTGAGACAGTGCTCAAGTGGTTGAGCCATTCGTGCAGGTCGGAACTTACCCGACAAGGAATTTCGCTACCTTAGGACGATTATAGTTATCGCCGGCGTTCATCCGCGCTTGGATTCAAAGCTTCACCCCGAAGGGTTAACCTCTCCTCTTAACGTTCGGACACTGGCCAGGCATCACCCTCTATACATCCTCTTGCGAGTTAGCAGAGAGCTGTGTTTTTGGTAAACAGTCCCTTGAGCTCTTTAGCTGCGGCCCTCTTGCGAGGGCAGACCTTATCTCGAAATTACGGTCGCTGTTTTGCCGAGTTCCTTAACGAAGATTCTCTCGTACATCTGAGGCTTCTCGCCTCATCCACCTGTGTCGGTTTGCGGTACGGTTACTATAACCTTAGCCCTAGAAGTTTTTCTGGGCAATTCCGCTATTAGATTGAATCCATCTTGCGACTTCATCTTCAGCCAACCGCTTGAAATTGTTGATACGGATTTGCCTATATCATTTCTCGCGGCAAGCAACGGACATACCATAGCCCGTTCTAACCTTGGAACTGCGTCACTCCTTCGGAAAATTACAGTAGTGCTGGAATATTAACCAGCTCTGCCATCGGCTACGCTAACACTACATTAGCTATGCCTTAGGATCGACTAACCCTGGGTCGATTTGCGTTGCCCAGGAAACCTTGGATTTTCGATGGGCAGGGTTTTCACCTGCCTTTTTGCTACTCATGCCAACATTCTCTCTTCTGTCCGCTCCACCATAGCTCACGCTACAACTTCAGTGCTGAACAGAATGCTCCTCTACCACTCTATAATAAATTATAAAGTTCACATCTTCGGTAATATACTTAGCCCCGGTAAATTTTCGGCGCGAAACAACTTGATTAGTGAGCTATTACGCTTTCTTTAAATGATGGCTGCTTCTAAGCCAACATCCTAACTGTCGTGGTCGCAACACCACCTTTTACACTTAGTATATATTTTGGGACCTTAGATTGTGATCTGGGCTGTTTCCCTTTTGACTGATGAAGCTTAGCCCCCATAGTCTGACTCCCGGACTCCACCTATAGGTATTCGGAGTTTGATTGAAGACGGTATCTTGCGACCCGCCCTCATCCAGTGCTCTACCCCCTATAGTCAGCATCCGAGGCTAGCCCTAAAGCTATTTCGAGGAGAACCAGCTATTGCCGAGTTCGATTGGAATTTCACCGCTAACCACAACTCATCCCCGCATGTTGCACGGTGCGTGGGTTCGGTCCTCCAGTGCACTTTCGTACACTTTCAACCTGGTCATGGTTAGATCACCCGGCTTCGGGTCTTGTCCATGCGACGTGTACTTCACTTTAACGCACTAGTAAACTAATGCGTAAAAGTGAAGCACAATGCGGGCTATTAACCCTCGCTTTCACTATACATGCTTGCCAAACGGCAATTATGTAAGCCACATAGAACAAACTCGTTGGCTCATTCTTCAATAGGCACGCCGTCACCCGAGTAAACTCAGGCTCCGACTCCTTGTAAGTATATGGTTTCAGGTACTATTTCACCTCCCTCTCGGGATGCTTTTCACCTTTCCCTCACGGTACTTGTTCACTATCGATCATAAGATATATTTAGCCTTGGGTCATAGTCGACCCTGCTTCAGACGGAATTTCACGAGTTCCGCCCTACTTAAGAAAATGACCACGGAGAGAAAATTCTTTTCATTTACGGGGCTATCACCCGCTCTGGCCAAGCTTTCCAGCTTGTTCAATTAAGAATTAACTTTTATGACTCCGTCTTGTCCGATCCAAGGGACAAACGCCATCTCTTACAACGTCTATGAAACATATGGACTTGGGTCCTTCAAAATCTTCCCTAGTAAACTAGTTCCGATTCGCAGTTTGATAGATTTAGGCTCCTCCCCGTTCGCTCGCCACTACTTGGGGAATGATTATTATTTTCTTTTCCTCCGGTTACTAAGATGTTTCAGTTCACCGGGTCTTCTAGCTTCGACTCAAAGTCAAAGCTCTCCGCATGTTCAATGCGGCGGGTTTCCCCATTCGGAGATCTGCGGGTCAAAGGTTGCTTGCCACCTCACCGCAGCTTATCGCAGGCTGCTACGTCCTTCGTCGTTATCTTATGTCAAGGCATCCACCGTATACTCTTGTTGAGATTCTCCCACACTTTTGTTTCCAAAAATGTGCTCACTTTGCAAAATAAAGTGAGATTCAATATAGAACAAATTGCAGAAGTTCTATATCAAATTTATATTTGATGTTTTGATCTTATTCTAAAGATATTTGATTTTTAACGATCGGCTCAACTCACCGACTCCCAGAGATTAAAAAAACCGCCGGGCGGCGGTCACAAAAAACGAGTTATCGTCTTTATTAACCGCGTGGTGATTTATGTGTTGAGTGTTTACGCATAATATTTTTGTTTTCGTAAAACTGTTATCTATTATAGGTGATTTAAAAATAATGTCAAGAGTCTAAACCCCTTAAAAAATAAGGGAAAAAAACAAAAAAAGCACCGTTAAGTGCTTCTTTGAAAATTTATTTATATTTTTTTTAGTTTTTCTTTAAATTGCCTCCGAATCTTCTAAATAAGTTGTCATGGTTTCCTTACTAATTTCTCCGGCCTTATACAATTCTTTTAAGTGGCTATCTAAAGTAACCATGCCATTTCTAGAGTTCATCTCCATCACACTTTTTAGCTGACTAATTTTGCCTTCACGAATTAAATTAGCTACGGCTGAATTTCTAATTAATAATTCACGAGCCGCTACTCGACCACCACTAATTCTTGGTAATAATCTTTGAGAAATAACCGCAGACAACAACATTGATAATTGCGACTTAACTTGTGCCTGTTGATGAGGAGGAAAAATATCAATAATACGATCAACGGTTTGGACGGCGTTATAAGTATGCAAAGTAGCGAGTACTAAATGTCCGGTTTCCGCCAAAGTAATTGCCGCTGAAATAGTTTCAAGATCACGCATTTCACCAACCATAATTACATTTGGATCTTGGCGCAGTACATGTTTTAAACCACTAGCAAAAGATGAGACATCTGAACCTAATTGACGTTGAGCGACTAAACTTTTATCCGAGGTAAAAATATATTCAATTGGATCTTCTAAAGTAACAATATGACAACTGCGAGTTGAATTAATATGATTAACCATTGCCGCAAGTGTAGTTGATTTACCACAACCAGTTGGACCAGTAATTAAAATTAAACCTTGAGGTTGATCTAATAAATCTTTAATAATATCGGGCATACCTATTTCTTCAAGAGTAGGTTTTTTCTCTTCAATCACACGAGCCACTACACAAAGATTATTTTTTTCGTAAGATAAATTTACTCTAAAACGAACACCATTAATCGCATAACTGCAATCCAAATCTTTCTCTTTAATAAGTCTGGCTCTTTGTTCTTTATCTAATAATAATTCAGTAACTACTGTTAAATCAGTCACACTCATTGGTCCATAAAATTCTTTACCAGACCAAACAGAATTAACGGTAACAAGTTCACCATCGATACGAATAATTGGTGGTTGACCAACTAACAAATGCAAATCAGAAGCCTTAGCTTCAGCTGCAATTTTGAAAAGATTTTTAACATCCATAAAAAAATTTTATTACCAACCCATTTTTATTAAACCGCGAGCGGCGGCGTCAACTTGAGCTTCTTGTTTTGATGAACCCTGTCCATCAGTAATTAACTCATCATTTAAATACAAACCAACTGTAAATATTTTAGCATGATCTGGACCTTCTTCAGTTAAAATTTCATAATGAGGTGTAATCCCTTTTTTCTCTTGGGCTTGCTCTTGAAAACGAGATTTAGGGTCAAGATATGATTCACTGCGCAAAATTTCATCCAACTTCGAAACAATATTTTTTAAAATAAATTTCTTAGCAACTTCTAAACCTTGATCTAAATAAGTGGCACCAATCACAGCTTCAACGGCATTAGCTAAAATATACTGACGAGTATTTTTTATTTTTATCCTTAGCTTCTCCTTTAGATAAATATAAATAATCTTCTAATTGAAGTTCTTCAGCAATTACATGTAACATTTTAGCGTTTACCAAAGAAGCGCGCCAATTAGTTAAAGACCCCTCATCAGTATCAGGAAAATTTATATATAAATATTCAGTCACCACAATCTCAAGAACCGCATCTCCTAAAAATTCCAAACGTTCGTTATGTCCAACTGGTGAATCTGGATGTTCATTTAAATAAGAACGATGAACCAAGGCCTGTTTTAATAAGTCTGTATTTTTAAAATTGGTTTCTAATTTTTTTTCTAGCTTTTCAAACTGACTCATATACTAATAATTAATTTTTCAAACAAAAACCCCGAGAAATCCCCGAGGCTTAAATAAGTCTTTTAATTGAATTGGGGAATAACTGATTCCTCAGGAGTTTCTTCACTAATCATTGCTTTTCTCTTTTCTTCAAACTCTTCTTTATTATCGCGTTTCTTATCTTCTGGTAAATCATTATAAATCGCACCAAGTACGCCATTAATAAATTTTCCAGAAGAATCACCACCAAAACTTTTAGCTACCTCAATCGCTTCGTTAATTGCTACGCGAGACGGAATGTTTTCACAATACAATAATTCATAAATTCCTAGACGAAGTACATTACGATCAACACAAGTGATTTGATCAAGAGGCCATTCAGTCGCATGTTTACGTATCAAATCATCCAGTTCCGTAACTTTGTTAATAACGCCCATTACAAGGTCTTTTACAAAACCTCCGTCATCAAAATTAGGAGCAAAATTAGCAAAGTTGTCACTAATAAAACTTTCTACCAATTCTGTTTTTTGACCATTAAAATCCCAAACAAACAAAGTTTGCATAGCGATGGTTCGAGCCAAATGACGGTTGGACATAAATTTGAATAAGAGCTAAATGTTTAATGAAGTATCTAAATATTTAAAACTTGAAGATTAAACTGTTAACCCCCAAGAATTCAAATCTTTAAAAGCTTATTTAGTAGCAACTTTAGATTTTACTTTAACAACTTCAACGCCTTTATAAGCACCACAAAAAGTACAAGCAGTGTGAGGTAATTTATCTTTACCGCATTTAGCACACTTATTTAAAGCCACTTTTTCCAAGGCTTGGTGAGCTCTATTTTTGCCAACGGCGGCATGAGTTTTTCTTTTCTTTGGATTTGCCATATGTGTTAGGTAATCTAATTTAATTTATTACAATTTTAGTATAACTTAAAATTAATTTTAGTCAAACTTAGGCCTCTGGCTTAAGTTCAACTGGTTCGTCAGTCATTAAGGCTGCAAATTCATCTTTTTCAATAGTTTCCTTCTCAAGTAGAGCAGCAACCACCTTTTCAATGTATTTACTCTTGTTTTTAATGATATTTAAGGCGGATTTGGTGGCTTGTTCTAAGAATGAGGCAATTTCTTCATCAATCTTTTCCGCTATCTTTTCACTATAATCACGTTGTTCGTGAATTTCACGACCAAGGAAAATCATTTCTTCTTTTTCCCCAAAAGTGCGAGGACCTAAGTGATCACTCATACCATAATCAGTTACTAAACTTCGAGCAATCGCAGTCGCTCGTCTTAAATCAGAGGTCGCACCCGTAGTTACTTCACCAAAAATCTCTTTTTCCACTAAATGACCAGCCAGTAATACTGATAATTCATTAATAAATTCGGACTTAGCGTGATAATGACGGTCTTCAACCGGAACTTTCAAAGTGTAACCACCGGCTTGACCACGAGCAATAATGGAAATCTTTTGCACTGGATCAACCCCTGGTAAAAAATGAGACACAACCGCATGACCCGCTTCGTGATAAGCGGTAATTTTCTTATCTTGTTCAGTAATAACACGGCTTTTTCGTTCTGGACCAATCATCACCTTTTCAATTGCTTCAAAAATTTCTGGTTGTCCAATTAACTTTTTATTAGAACGTGCGGCTAAAATAGCGGCTTCATTTAATAAGTTAGCTAGTTCAGCCCCTGAGAAACCAGGAGTACGTTCGGCTACTGCCTTTAAACTAACTGAAGGTTCTAAAGGTTTTTTGCGAGAATGAACTAATAAAATTTCTTCACGATCTTTTAAGTCTGGTTTATCAATAACTACTTGTCTATCAAAACGACCAGGACGAAGTAAGGCTGGGTCTAAAACATCAGGACGGTTAGTGGCGGCTACTACAATCACATTATTAGTCGCCTCAAAACCATCCATTTCAACTAATATTTGATTTAAAGTTTGTTCACGTTCGTCATGACTACCGCCAAGTCCAGAACCGCGACGACGACCAACGGCATCAATTTCATCAATAAAAATAATACAAGGAGATTCTTTTTTTGCTTTCTCAAATAAAGACCGAACACGTGATGCACCCACACCGACAAACATTTCAACAAATTCAGAACCAGAAATATTAAAGAATGGCACATCAGCTTCACCCGCAATCGCTCGCGCCATTAAAGTTTTACCCGTTCCAGGGCTACCTAATAATAAAACTCCTCGAGGAATTTTAGCCCCTAAATCATGGAACTTTTTAGGGAATTTTAGAAATTCTACAATTTCTTTTAACTCTTCTTTAGCTTCTTTAGCACCAGCCACATCAGCAAAAGTAATCTTATCTTTTTGATTTAAATTAAAATCTTTAGCATTTGATTGACCAAAACTCATCGCCTTAGAATTCATCCCAGAAACACCACGCATAGTGTACATCAAGAACAAACCAATAAGCACTAGTGGTAATAAAAATGGTAAAATATTAACCAAAATATAATTCCAAACACTTTCTTCTTTAACCGTAATTTGAATAGCGGTCATCTTTTCAGTTGGAACTCCAAAATCTTTCAACATTGAAGTCAGTGACCCATTAGCTTCTTTTTTAACTGATTCTTTACTACCATCTTTTAAGGTAATACTTAATTTATCACCTTCGATATTAATAGTTTTTACTTGATCATTATTAATTTGACTAACCAAACCATCAAGGCCAATAACTTTAGTCTTAGCGGCACTGCCAAACATGCTAAAAATCCCAGCAATTACTAGGAAAACTAGGAAAAAAATAGCTAAATTCTTAAATAAATTTTTCATGTAATAATTAAATAAATGTAAGTTATGTATAACAAATTGTATATTAAATACTTGGTTTTGGCAACTAGCAATCAAATAAAAAAGCCGTAATCTTTTTTGATTACGACTCTTAATTTTATACATTCAAAATCTTTTCCAATTCTTTTTTAATGATTTCAGCATTTGAAGCTCGAAAGTTTCTGGTCTTCGTTCAATAAAAAAGCATGGTGTGGTCCATCTTTTTTTAGCTGATCAATAATATTGCTATTAGATGAAACTATAAAATAATAGCCTTTCATGTTCGCTCGCTCGACACTATCTAACACCGAGTAAACAGTAAAACTAGCCACTTCATCAACAATACAAATAACATCGTAATGGCACATTTTTATCAATTCTGCCTGAGGCGAATTTAAGGCGCTCTCAAAACTTTTTGCATAAAAAAAGCTGGCCCCAAATTTTAACGCTGATACAAGTTCAGCCACCAATCTAGACCCCACTGACGACAACTTTTCGTCATCAACAATAATTAAAACTTTTAACTTCTTCATCTCTTGCAAGTTTTTAAATTAATACTTTTGATTACTTAATTTTTGATATAAAATTTTCTTTTAAATAATGCCTTTTTCTATTAACGCCGTTTTAATTTTAAACAAATCATTATCCGTAATAATTTGTTCTTCGGCTCTATCAAAGGATAATTTAATTCCATAGTTTTTAGCAGTTAGAACAAAATTATCTGAAGACGATAAAAAGAAAACCACCGCTTTAGGATGTAAACCTAAAATCGTGCTAATCAAATGTAGGCTAGGAACATTGTTAGCTAAAATACCATTTAAATAAATAATCTCATAATCATCTGACATTATTTTTAAACGGGCTTCTTCATACTCTTTTGCATAAATAAAATTAATCTCTGTCATCAAAAATGAAAGCAATTCTTTAATCATCCGAGTAACCGCTACAGCAGTGTCACGAGAATCATCAATAATCAAAACTTTTAGTGTTTTCATGATCAATTATTTTTGGGTTGTTAATATACAATTACAATTAATTAAATATTATTTAGCATAAATATTTATTTTTGTAAAGACAACAAACTGAAATCTATTTTAAAATAAAGTTAATATAAATAAAAAAAAGAACTTGAAATTAAACAAGTTCTTTTTTATGTAATTTAAAAAATTGTATTAGTACTCGGTCACAATATCTGAGTCTTTTTTGATAACTTTGTATCTAATAATCTTACCCTGACTATCTCTAGCTATAACCTGAATTTTAAGATTAGTATTAATTCCCAAGGCCACCTTATCAATAGGAGACATAAATTCAACTACAAGTGGGCTGGCCTTGACCGTACCAATTGAACGATAGTTAGTCGGGGTGCCCGAAGCATCTCGAGAAACCACCTCAAAATCAACAAAATGAGATAAGCCTAGTTTTTCTTTCTCTTCATTTTTCATTATATCATTAGTCGAGGTTGGGACTGTTACAGAAGTACTATAATCAAGTTGAATATAACGATTCTTAAAAATCAGAAAGGATACTAAAAGCCCAACAATAACCACAAACAATGAAATGTAGATGATTAGTCTTTTTTTTATTTTTCATATATTGTTAATAACTAGGGGTAAGAAGTAGTGACGCTTGAGTACAGCCAGTCGCAGAATTAGGTCCACCAGTTATATAGCTAAGTGCTTGTCCTGATGGATAAAAGCCGATACAGGAGCCAACTGAAACATTGTCAGAAATACAATAAGGTATTCCCGCTGAATAATATGATCCGCTACAACTTGTATTTGGATAAAAAGTAACCGCTCGGCAACTTGAACCACTTGGACAACCAAGTGTAGGGGTTGGTGATGGGTCGCAAAGGAAATAGCATTGACTAGTATCAACAGCGGCTAAATATATTGAAACTGGAGGATACTCTTTACAGCCATAATAAGGAAAATCGGAATCCGAAACACAACGAGCAGAAAGCGTATTTGCAGTTTGACCAGAACAATAAGAACTTGTATAAACAGTTTGTGTACCACACTTCCAACCAAGTGCACAGCCAGAACAACAAACTCTGGAAGTTAAAGGAGAACCACCAATACAACCAGATGGACTGGCTGAGAGAACTGCTCGATTACTATGGCCAGAGCTATCACAACCAAACCAATTACTATAAGTAAAACTGGTACAAGTAGGAGCACAAGATCCACAATCACCGGGAGATGAGTTACAAGTTTCACCATTAGCCAGATCGCAAAAACCATCACCATCACAAATTATTGGAGTAACCGAAGATGGTAAGTGAGCTAAAAAAGCGTTCCATTCGGTAAGGGTTCTAGTAGGAACAAAATAATTTAAACCAGAATTATTTCTAATACAAGTCCTGGTACCATAAGGACATCTGCCACTACCATCACGATCATCAGTAACACAGTGAGTTACGATATATGTAGCACCCTTATCAATAAATGCTCCAATATTTACATCATTAGTAGCTAAAACAAGTATTGGAATAAAGATAACTGACAACAAAAAAATGAGGCTAACGATTCTATGTCGTTGGATAAATAATTGCATGACTTTAGTTATTTTTCTTAGAGACATAAAGAATCAAGATTAATATAATAATAACATCTTTTTAAAAATAAAAGAAGGCGTTTAAATTTTTTAAACGCCTTCATTCTAAATTTTAGATATTCAATTTTTAATCAATCGAATGCCGTATCCATAACTCTTGGGGTAAATTCCAGCCAGACTGATAAAACATTTATCAGAATCAATGTTAAAACTTCGACCAAGATTATTAACTTCGTCACTCAGCCAGAGAAACAATGAATAGTGAAGATTAACAAACTTCCAAGAGTCACCACCAAGATAACCATTAGGCAAACCAGTAAATCCGGTAGCATTATCAATCGGACCGTAAGCACCAGGTTTTGGATCAGTCCATTCCGTATTAGCCATTAAATGCGGACCAGATAAATAACCGAACTCTCCATGGTTGTAAAACTTCCCAATGTAATTGTATAAGACAGTTGCTTCCTCCCCAGTCGGCACATGCCATCCAATAATCAAACCTCTAGAATCGTGAGCGACATACCAATTGTATAGAGCTCCGAAAGTTTCACCATTTTTGGCGTTATTGTCATAGTAACAATAAGCGGGGGTGGTTAGGTTTGACCAAGTCGTAGCGTTAGTCACATTCGGGATTGGATCACCGTTGGCAAAGTGAGTGGTTTTTAAATTTTCCACTAACCAAGTTTGGGTACCAATAGTTACTGTGTGGTAATAATTACCATCATAGTCGACTACTGCGTAAGTCTTAAACGTACTTTCATCAGATACCGTGTTACCCGCTTTTAATCTGAATTTATAAACTGTGTTAGCTTGTAAATCAGATAAGTCTAGGGTTACTTTGATTGAATCAGTGCCACTGAAGTTAGCGGTAATGGGTTTACTTATCCAAGTCGAGCCAGTGGTTTGGTATTCAAATGACACGGGCACATTGCTTGAATATGGAACAACTGTAGCCGTTAATTTAGCGGTGCTAATTTTAACGTCTTTAGCGATTCCAATCTTAGCAACAGGGGCTAAACCGGTGGTGAAAGTACTTACTTCACTACTTACATAACCAGCATCAGCTTTAAAATCATACTTGGTGTTCGGTTGTAAACCGGTAACATCCACAGTGACTTTAGAACTAGTGTTACCACTGAACTTAGTAGTTACATTAGCTGTGGTCCAGACTGATGAACTTCCGCTTACTTTATAACTAAAGAAAACGGTAACATCATCACCATTAGGCACTACAGTAGCTACTAAGGTAGCTGAGGTAGTGGTAATGTTTTCGGCAGTTCCAATCGTTACAATCGGTTTGAGTTCAATTGGGTCTTCATCGGGATTACAAGAAAATAAAAGAAAAACACAGAATAATGAGACCAAGAAAGCTACCGCTTTCAACAGGTCAATTTTGGTTGCTTTCATGATTATTTGGGTTTTGATTGTTAATTTACGTTGTTAATTGTGCTTATACTATAATACTAAATTGGCATTTTGTCAATATATAACAAAAAGACCCCAAAAATTGGGGCCTTTTTATATAAAAGTGAATTATTATTCAGCTTTTTTGGTAGCTTTTTTCTTAGTTACTTTTTCTGCCTTTTCTTCAGTTACTTCCGCTTCTTCTTTCTTAGGTTCAGCCACAGTAACACCAGCTAATTTAAGACCTAAGCGATGTTCTGATGGGGAAATATTTACTACTTCGAAATCACGAACTTCGTTAGCTTGATATAAATCAGTAATTTTATCCTTAGCATTTAAACCTAATTGAGAGATATGAGCTAAGCCGTGAATTTCTTCATCAAGTTTAACAAATAAACCAAATGGATTTACTTTCAAAATAGTACCAGACACAACTTGACCAATCTTATATTTAGCACTGGCTTCAAGCCATGGATCTTGTAATAATTTTTTAGCACTTAAGAAAATCTTTGAACCATCGATGCTAACAATTTCAGCTTTGATCTTGTCATTTACCTTGTAAAGTTCATTTGGAGAATCAATTCTCTGCCAAGCAAGTTCTGAAATATGAATTAAACCTTCCATGCCATCGTCAAAGTTAACGAAAACACCAAAGTTTGTGATTGCGGTAATTTTACCTTCAACAGTCATACCAACTTTATATTTATCAAGAGTTGGTTTTTGACGACGGTTCCAAACATCTTTTTCAGAGAAAATAATTTTATTTTCTTCTTCATTTAAAGTCATCACGTTAGTTTCAAATTCCATACCAACGAAACTCTTTAATTTTTCTAAGATTTTACTCTTATCACCACCTGAAATACGAGGATAGTTATCAGGAGCAAGTTGTGAAACTGGTAAGAAACCATTGATTTGGCAATAACGAGCTAGTAAACCACCCTTATTAGCGTCAATAATTTTAACCTTAATAGTTGATTTGTCTTTGAAAGCCTGACGTAAATTGTTCCAAGCTTTTTCTTGACCAACAGTTCTAAATGATAATTCAAGTTCGCCGTTTTCGTTTTCTTCAGCGATAACAGCTGCTTCAATTTCGTCACCAGGTTTTAAGTTAGCAAACTCAGGAACTTCTGAATAAAGTTCTGGACCACGAACGATACCCATTAAGATACCATCAATGTCTAATTTTACTTCTGATTTAGAAGCAGTAATAACAACACCTTTTACGATGTCGCCTAATTGAGGGATGCGTGTATCATCCTTCTCAAGTAATTTACCAAAATCGTTTTCCATATTTTTAGAGACAACTTTCTAAATTTGATAATAAAAAAAGCGGTCTTAACCACCTCTTGCGAGACAGTCCTCTGGCGCCCGGAAGTGATAAATTCACTTTTATTGCCTGAGGTGTTTGTTTGAGCCTTTATTTAATTAATCCTAATTATACAGGTTTTTTAGATTTTGGCAAGAGGCAAATTATCTAATATTTAACAGTAAAAGTCCTGCTTCACTACTGCTATTTGGGTATTTTTGAATCAGCTCTAACCCAAATGCCTTAGCTTTAGCGCCATTTCCTAAATAATAATAACTATAAAAAGCCTGGTTTAAATAATATTCTTCAGAAAAATTAATCTTTATTTTGGCTAAAACGGTTTGCAGTTTAGTTTCGTCTTTAGTAAAAATAGCGAGCTTAAGTAAATTAGCATATGGCAACAAAAAATCTGGTGCAATCTTTATAGCTTTATAATATTCAGATTCTGCTTCATCAAATTTTTTAGAAGTAGCCAAGGCGTTACCTAAATTATAATGAACTTGAGGATAAATATCGGCAATAGAAATTGCAGTTTTATATTCTTTAATAGCATCTTCAGTTCGTCCTGTGTCGCTATAGGCCATTCCCAAATTATTATGTTGAATAAAACTATGAGGTGTATAAGTTAAATTCTTCTCATAAAAAGTTATTGGATCACGCCAATCTAAATTACGCAGAACAGTTAAACAACTTAAATAACAAATAAACAAAATTAAAATCGCAAGACTAATTTTTTTATTTACTTTTAACTTTTCAAATAACAAAATAACTGCTAACCAAAAACCCGCCATTGGCAAATAAAGCCAATGTTCATACAAAGGACGATTAATGGAAATAATATTAGTTCGAGGCAGTAGCAGAATTAAAAACCAAGCTAAACCAAAAACCAATAATTTATCTCGGTGCCAATATTTTTTAATCACATAAATAAAAATCCCAACCGCTAAAATAAAGCCGGCTACTGACCAGGAAAAAATTGAAGTAACGGGCGACACTTCATAAGCCATGTGCAAACCAAATGGTGCTACCAACAAGGCTAAAAATTTTAAAAAGACATAAGTGAAAGTTAGCAATCTAGTTTTTAAACTAGAATCATAACCGCTAACATAATCAACCCCTGAAAGTAGATCATTAAAATTTAGACAGAAAATTCTTAGCAAAAAGAAGCCAATTGAAATCAGAGCAAAAGGAATAAATATTTTTAAACTATCACGCCACTTTTTAATTTCAAAGAAAAAGAAGAATTCAATGATAAAAATTAAAGCCGGCAACATAATTGTTTGTTCCTTAATTAGTAGTGAAGCTAAAAAAGACAACAAACTAAGACCCACAAAAATTTTAGATTTTTTTTGGCGATACAGGACGTAAGTTAAAAGTGATAATAAAACAAAAACTGCCGACATTGGATCAGCACGACCCGAGACATAAGTAACCGCTTCAGTTTGAAGTGGGTGAACTAAAAAAATTAAAGCCGGCCAAAATGACAACCAGTGACGCCGACTTAATTTATAAAATAATAAATAAATCAGCCAAGCGGCTAAAATATGCCAGATTAAATTTACTGTGTGGTAACCAATTGGACTTAAACCAAACAAATGATAATCAGTCGCAAAAGACACTAACAGTAGAGGACGCCAATAATTACTAACTTGTCCCGCGCCCGCAATCAAATTCTCGGAAAAATATTTTGGCGCGTAAGCAAAATCTTTAATGTAAACATTGTTAATAATCATGTCATCATCATCCCAAAATAATTTGTTTGAAAATGAATTTAGGTAAACAAAAAAGCCAACTACCACTAATCCTAGTAAGACGAACCATTTTATATTTTTGGTTTCTAACTTCATAATTAGTTTTTAGTTGGCTTTTTATTAGAAGTAAATATTATACCTTAATAACTACTGGCAACACCATTGGACGACGTTTAGTTTGAGTAAACAAGAATTGACCAATGTCATTTCTAATTTTATTTTTAATATAATCATCATCAGCTAAAGTGGTAGTATTTTTATCTTTAATAATCTTCTTAACTCTCATACGAGTTTTTTCAATCAGCTCTCGACTTTCTTTCATGTGGACAAAGCCACGAGAAATTAAATCTGGGTTACCAATTAAATCACCGGTGTGAGCATCGATAGTCGCAATTACTACAATCATACCATCTTCTGACATCATACGTCTGTCACGTAAAACAATTTCCGAAATATCACCAACTCCTAAACCATCAACCATCACGTAATCGGTTGGTACTTTTTCATTGGTTAACGTGCCTTCAACTTTGCCACCAACAACTCTAAAGTCAACGACTTGTCCGTTGTCAGCCACAAAAATTTTATTAAGTGGAATACCAACTTGTTCAGCTAGTTCAGCGTGAGCCCGTAACATATAATGATTAGCTTCAATTGGCATGAAATATTCTGGTTTCAGCAAACGCATAGTAAGTTTCAAGTCTTCTGCTTTAGCATGTCCACCAGCATGAATGTCTAACATTCGGTAGTGAATAATTTTAGCCCCCTGACGAACTACTCGGTCCATTAAATTCTGAATCGAACGTTCGTTACCCGGAATAACTGAAGAGGAGAATAATACTGTATCGCCATGTTTGATATTAACGACACGATGTTCGCCATTAACCACACGACTTAAGAAAGCATTACTTTCGCCTTGAGCTCCAGTACCAACAATAATAACTTTATTGTCAGGTAACTTATTTAAATCCTTGTCATCAATTAAAAGTTTTGGATTAAATTTTAAATAACCAATCTCAGAAGCCACTTCAACATTAGTTGCCATAGAGCGTCCTTGTAGTGAAACACGACGACCATATTTTTCAGCTAAATCAAAAATTTTCTGAACACGGGATAATTGAGAAGCAAAAGTACCAATAATAATTCGACCCTCAATCTTTTCAAATAATTTACCCATCTCTTCACCAATATAAGATTCGGAAACCTGATAACCAGGATGAGTAGCGTCAGTTGAATCAGACATCAAAAGTCTTACGCCCGCCGCACCAATTTGAGCCATACGATTTAAATCAGCTGGCTTATCATTAACTGGGGTGAAATCGATTTTAAAATCACCAGTATGAACTAAAGTGCCCAGTGGAGTTTTAATAATCGTGGCAAAACAATCAGGAATAGAGTGATTAACTCTTAAGAATTCGACCGTAAAAGAACTGCCTAATTTAATACTGGAAGTATCGTCAACTTCTTTAATTTTTAAAGTTGGCGCTGTTTTATATTCAAGGTTACGCTTACGAACTAAACCAGCGGTAAGCTTACCCATGAACATTGGAGGATTACCAATTTCACCCATGATGTGAGGGATACCACCAATATGATCATAGTGGCCATGAGAAATAATCACCCCTTTAATCCAATCTTTCTTATCTTGTAAATAAGTAACATTTGGAATGATGTAATCGATACCAGGCATATCCTCTTCAGGAAATTGTAAGCCCATATCAATAATAATAATTTCTTTATTACATTCGAAGATAGTCATATTACGACCAACTTCTTCAAGTCCACCCATAACCATCACGCGCAAATTATCTTTACCAACCTGCCCGCTAAATACTTGACGAGGAGCCGCTGATTTCTTTTGTTGAAACGCGCCAGTTGGTGCATAAGAAGCACTAGTTCTTGGATAAGAATTATTATTTTGACGATTACCATAATTTGGACGAGAACCAGCCGGTTTGTTGTCCATCTTTTTTGGTGCTGTATTTAAGACTGAAGTTTTTACATTAGTGTTAAGTAAAGCATCAATATTTAAAGGATCAGTTAAAACAGAATTGTTTACTGGTTTACGTCCTCTAAAAAAATTGTTTGGTTTGTTATTTGTTTTAAAAACAACTGAATCATCGCTCGACTTTTTTTCCAGACGAAAAAGAGCTGGACGAAGCCGCCGGTGATTTGTATTTAGTTATCATGTGAGAATTAGAATTTGTGTTTTAAATTATTAGCAAACAGCTAAGTATAAATACAAAAATTCCGTAATTAATTTATCGTTAGAGAGATAATTTTATTTTAAAATAATTGGTTACCAAGAGAATTTATTGCGAGATTTTAGGAACCAATTGGAAATACCGGCAAAGCGATCACTAGGGTTTATAACCGCAGTGGAGTTAAAGCCTTTAACTTTTTTGCTTTGTACGTATATATAGTTTTTTTCGTAAAGGAAGATAGCTGGCAGTTCATCTGCAATAATTCGTTGAACTTCTCTGTAACTATCAATGCGAGAATTTTTATCAGGATTAATACGAGCATCCTCTAAAAAATTATCCACTTTATCATTTTTATATCCAGAAATATTTAAACCTTTGCCACCAATTTGGCTAGAATGCCAAAAAGCAAAAATATCAGGATCACCACCCAGCATTTCACCAAAGATTAGAGCTTCAAAACTACGTGAAGAAATTAAATTGGCAACATCATTTGTAGCTACAGTATCAATTGTTGTGTGAACACCTACAGCATCCCAATAAGTTTTAACGCGATTTGCAGCCGTTAGAGAATCAGTCCCTTCTATAGCACTAAGTTTAACAGTTAGCAATTCAACATTACCTTTTTTATCTTTTTTAAAACGCCAAACACCTTCAGGTTTTTCACTAGTTGAACTAGCATAAGCGATAATCGCTTTAACCTCTGAAGAGTCAGAAGCTAAATTTTCAGCGCTTATTATTACTCTTTGCCAACCAGCCGCATCTAACTTAGCATTAGCTGAGACGGCATCATAATTATATTTAGTAATTTGATCGTTGTAGGCGAAAGATGAAACCGGAAGTGGACCATCAATAACTTTATAAAAATTTTCAAATAATTCTTTAACTAAAGAATTTTTATCAATCGCTAGAGCTAAAGCCCGACGCACATTTAAATCAGCTAAATTTTTATTATTATCCGTTCTAAAAAAGATTAAATCTTCTTGAGATGAATTTAAAGAATAAAAATTTAAAGAATTTTGAGCTAATAAAGTGTGTTTTTGATCTAATGGTAAATAACCAATACCTTGAACATCACCATCATTTAAAGCTCCAATAAGTTCGTTGGAGTCTGGATAAAATTTAAAAACAACATCAGTAATATATGGTTTTTTACCGTAATAATCATCATTAACCACTAAACGATATTCCTTAAGCTCGCCTTGTTTACTCTTTAACAAGGAAGCAAATTTATAAGGACCAGAACCGATTGGTTCTAAATTCAGATTAGTTAAACTAGCTGAATCTGGAGAAACATTTTCCCAAATACTCTGTGGCATAATACCAAAAGTAAGCAAACCAGAAAAAGCAGCATAAGCTGAAGGTAAAGTAAATTTAACTTGAGTGTCAGAAATTTTTTCAATGCTAACTGATGAGAAATTTTTTCGTAGCGGAGAATTATAATCAGGATTAGTAATTAAATTAAAAGTAAAAACTACATCATCAGCTGTTAAAATTTCACCACTATGCCATTTAACATTATTTTTTAAAGTAACAACAAAAGTTTTGTTATCAGAAGTTTCAATATTGTCAGCTAAGTCGTTAACCAGCTGACCGTTTTCATCATATCTATATAAACTAGAATAAATTAACTGTGACAAATCACGATCAACGTCGCGATTAACATTATATAAAGGGTTGATAGTTTTTGGATAGCCAACCACACCTTCATGATAAGTTCCGCCAGATAAAGGCAAAACGGTAATATGTTTTTCGTAGAAACGAACTCCTAAATAAATTAAATTAACCAAAACAATGGCTAAAGCGATTCTAATAATAACTGTTTCTTTTTTAGAAAGAGTTTTATTTAAATGCTTCATCTGTTCGCTAGTTGGAATTTTACTTGAAGCTAAAGTGTAAACTAAGTTTTTGTCAGCAGCTTCATGATTATTTTTACGCAACAAAAAACTAGTCATTTTTCCAAAAAATTTAGAAAAACGACTACGAGTTTTTCCCATAACAGCCTGTAATTCTTTTTTGGTTTTAAGAGGTTTCACGTTGGCAAAAATTTAGAGAATAATGCCGATAATAGATATTGCAAAGAATAAAACAGCTAAAACAATAGTAGCGATAAAAAGTTTTTTTTCAAGACCGCGTTTAGTTAAATAAACACCACCAGATCCACCGAAAGCCGAACCTAAACCAGCCCCGCGATTCTGTAATAGAACAGCGGTGATAAGTAAGATAGAAACGACAACTTGAGCAATCTTAATCCACATATAATGTAAAGTTATTTCTTTATTTTCTCGATAATCTTAGCTAACACTGGTTTATTGTTAATAGCCATTTCAGCTAAAACCTTACGGTCAATTTCAATATTGTTAGCTTTAAGTAAGCCCATGAAACGAGAGTATGATAAATCATATTCGCGAACAAAAGCGTTGATTCTAATCTGCCATAAAGCACGCATATCGCGTTTTTTCTTACGACGATCAGTATAAGCATGAGCGCCAGCTAAAGTGCGGGCAGTCTTAGCAAGTTTGATAAGTTTTTTACGACCCCACATGTAACCTTTAACGTCGGCCAATAGGTTTTTTCTGGATTTAACATGGGAAGTACCTCTCTTTACTCTAGGCATATTTTTCTAAATTGATAATTTGGTTAGTTAAATTGGGCCAAAGTCTTTACAGTCTTGGTCAAAGTTTTTGTAGTTGATACGTCTAATCTCTTAGAACGAGTTGTGCTACCGGATTCATGAGCATTGTTATGAGCTTGTCCGGATTTTCTTTGAGTAACTTTATTATCACCAGTTACTTTAAAACGTTTAGCAGTAGCTTTGTGTGTTTTTATTTTTGGCATACTTTTCAAGAAAAAAACAGGTAGAAACCTGATTTCACGATATCCTTACTTTTTATTGATTACTATCATAGTAAATCTTCCCCCCTGTTTTGTCAAGGGTTGTTCAAGCTCAATATTAAAGTCGGGTACGGCTTTTAGTTTATTAATAAATTCATTCATTATTTCCGCGGCTTTCTGCGGATATTGCTTTTCGCGGCCTTTCAGCAGCAATTCAACTTTAAGTTTATCGCCTTTGCTTAAAAACTTAATTGATTGATTTAAACGTAATTCGGTGTCATGTTCACTAATTCTAAAAGACAAACGAACCGCTTTAATATCAACTTTCTTTTGTTGCATTTTCTGCTTATGAGCCTTCTTTTCGCGTTCATACTTAAGTTGCCCTAAATCAACGATTTTAGCTACCGGAGGGTTTCCTTTAGGATTAACTTCCACTAAATCTAATTCTAAATCTTTAGCCATAGCAATTGCCTCGGATGTATCCATTACACCGATGCTTTCACCTGTTTCGTCAATTAAAAAGACCTGTGGGGCTTTAATTTGTGAATTAGACTTAAAGAAAATTTGTTCCTTAGCCTCTGTTCTGTGAAATTTTATTCTCATTGTTTGTTGGGGGCTGAAACCGGGGAGTTCTAGCCAAAAACGACCTTATGCAGGTCATTTACTATTAAATATGTTTGTTACTCTCTATTTATAGCGGAAAATATTGCTTTAGTCAATGGCTAAAAGCGAATTTTAATAAAAGAAAAACCACCCTAATCATTACGATTTGAGTGGTTTGTAATTCTTTAGTTTTAAGGACTATCGTTTCTGTAAATCAGTAATAGTACTAGTAAAACATTCACTAATTTGCTTTCTTTCACGTTTGCCGCCACAGGCATCTTCAGAGATGGGATACTTAGATTCAAATTCTGCATAAAATTGTTGCAGACTCTCAATCAAAGTTTCTACTTTATCCTGAGGAACTGGCGTATTTTTAATCGTTTTGGTAATTGTTTGAACCTCAGTAACAAAACGGCTAACAAATAAACCAATGTGTCTGTTTTTGGAAAGTCTTTCTTCGGCTGTTTTCAACTGGTCTAAAATGCTTTCGTGAAAGGGTTTCAGCTTTTTTTTACTCATTTTACTTCTGTTTTTTTTGATTATTTTATTTTTAAAGACAAGAGTGATTGTATAATAATAAATGATTATTGTCAATAGCCTAAAATAAAAGGGTTCAGATTATTATAATCTAAACCCTTTTTGTTTTATTTATTATCTAAAATAATTTCCAATATCTTAGCTAATTTTTCTAAAGACATTAAGTCTTTGGTCGCATCCCAATCAGAAATATTTTTAACCGCTCCAGGTGAACACGGAGTGTGTAAAAATAAATATGGAATTTCACATTTATTTTTTTGCAGTGCCACCAAAGTTCGAAATATCAAAGCGTTACAACAAAAAGTTCCTGCATCGGCTGAAAAATTAAGTTCGCAATCAAAATCAGCTTCATTAAACTTTTCCATTAAAGAACTGAGGTGACAAAGTTTTGTTAAATGCCACTTCTCTCGATTAACTCTAAGATATTCTTTGGGCAAAAAGTTTGAAGCAATTGGTTTTCGCTGCTCGCACATCAGTCCATACTTAGCATTTTCTACCCAATTAATCGCGCGGGTTTCAATACTAAGACCTCTAACATCTGAAGCAATGCCGAGTGAAATAATTGCGTCCGCTTTTATTTCTAAAGCTTTGGCAACCACAAGTTCGCCGTAATTTAAAGTTGTTTCCGTTGAAACAACCACCGGAAAACTCGCATTACCCACAGTTACAGTGCTGATGTCTTTACTTTTTTGGCGCGGAAAAATCAGAACCGGAAAAACCATTCCGTAAACATCCCAGTCGCCAAGGGTTTGTAACTTAGTGGCGGCAAGTTGTGAAAGATTTTCTTCATAAGGACCAAAGGGTTCGAAACCAGTTATAAGAACTGTTTTCATAGCACCTTTTTTATTTCCATCAAAGTTAAAGCTCGACTAGTTTCTGGCGAAACACCTGATTCTGGATTACCTTTAGTCATTTGCGCCCCCATTACCACAAACGTGGCACCGGACTCTAAAGCTTCGCCAACACCAGTCGTTCGTTTTTGATGTTCGTTCGCTTTTTTCATCCACTCATCACGAATACCAGGGACAATAAAACCATAAGAAGCTGGCAAACTTCCTTTTAAATATGCGACTTCTTTTGGTGAACAAACAACTAAATCAAAAGGATCTTTTGGCAATTCTGGATCTTTTGATCGTCTGTCTAAATAAACCTCATAAATACACGTTAAGTCGTTAATGATTTTGTCTTCTGGCGTAAAACCAAAACGACTAAAACATTCATCTTCACCAATGTCGGTTAACATGCTAACCATTGCCAGTTTAGTGTTCGGTAACAGCTTTCTCAGTTCAATAATACTATTTACGCTACACTGAGAACTAACCGTTAAAATGTCGGGAGCGTAATGATACTTTTTCAAAACATTCACCAAGGTAGCCGAAACGTCATAAACTTTTAAATCCAAGAAAATACCAACTGACCCCGGGATATTCATTCGAATTTCATCAACTGTTTTAGGACCGCCTTCGTCAGAATTATGAACCCCGTCGTTAAGTTTAATGTAAGCTGTCATATCCCAAACATCCAAAGACATACTGGCAATAGCTTTATGCAAAGCCGCCGCACTTGAATAACCATCAAATGGTAAAATAATCACTTTTCTTTCCATGATTTGTTAATTTTTTGTTGTTAAAGAATCGTTAATACTTTTTTAATTAAGTTTACACTAGTATATTTTAAAGATACTGTCAATCTTAACTTAGGTTACCGACTATAAGTCCCAGTTAAAACTGATGAAGCAATAACATGATTATTCATCGCTTTTATAAGTTCTGATTTTTCAGTTGAATCTGCGAGAGTTAAAACTTCATCAAGAGCGTAAAGTTTAAATTTATAATGATGAGTGCCCATTGGTGGACAAGGCCCGCCATATTTTTTATCACCAAAACTATTAATACCTACCACTGCACCATTTGGAACACTATTTTCATCAACACTTTCAGTTTGCGGATTAATATTAAATACCAACCAATGAACCCAGTCACCACTTGGCGCATCTGGATCATCAACTAAGAGCACTAAACTTTTGGCTTCTGTTGGAACACCAGAAAATTTTAAAGGCGGATTAACATCTTGTCCGTGGCAACCATAACTATCAGGAATTTTATTACCTTCTAAAAAAGCTGGGCTAGAAATAATCATATTATTAGAATTATTAATTGCAATTTTTTTAATCGGTTCAAGAGAAGAATTTTTATTTTTTAAAAACAGCACACCAAAAATAATTGTTACGGTAATTAAAAATAAAAGTAAAATTATTTTTAGATATTTGGACATATAATTTTATTATACTCTACTAAAAAATAATCAACAAAAAAGAAGCCCCAAAATAGGACTTCTTTTTCTTATGTGAGCGGGTAAGGGGAATCGAACCCCTCTCTCGACCATGGCAAGGTCGCATAATAACCACTATACGATACCCGCATAAGCTATATAAATATATAGCAAATATTTATTTTTGAATCAACCCCTAAATTAATAGAGATATAATGTGCCGCGGGCGGGAATCGAACCCGCACTGTGTCGCCACAACTGGATTTTAAGTCCAGCGCGTCTACCAATTCCGCCACCGCGGCTAAACTATATTTATTCAAAAAATAAATGTGGAGATGATGGGAGTTGAACCCATGTCTAACAAGTAACTTTAAACGCTTCTACAAAATTATTCTGGTTATATTTGTTCGCATTAGTAATAATTAGCCAGAAGAAAATTACTAACACTATCCTTATTTTAGTTCGGACTTCTTAAGTAAGGCTACCCAATCATCCTAGCTTTATAAATGACACCGATCTCTAGCTATAAAGCGTCGCTAGTTCGATGGTTGTGGCTATATTAAGCGACAACAGGTGCGAAACTTGGAACTAACCAAGTAAACGCTGCAGATTTCTTTGCATTTGTTTTTTGAGCCTGTTTACGTGGGTGCTCACCACGTTTTGCACGTTTAAAGAGAAGTCTTGCTATCGAAAGCCCGACATCCCCCTAGCCTAATCTTCGTTTCATTAAAGTACTGATTTGGCGATCCAAATCTTTCTTTTTTAGGTCTGCGCGTTTGTCGAATTTTTTCTTACCTTCGGCAAGTGCGAGCTCCATTTTGATTAAGCTACGACTAGTATATATTTTAACTGGCACTAATGTCAAGCCAGTTTCTTCCTTCTTTCCCAGCAAATGCTGAATTTCTTTATTCTTAAGCAATATTTTACGTTCCCGAATTGGATTGTAATTTTCTAGGTTGCCGGCGTGACGATATTTAGAAATATGAGCTCCGATTAAAAACAATTCAGGCTTACCATTTTGATATCTAAAAGAAATATAAGACCCCTTTAAACTCACATGACCATCCTTCACGGCTTTTACTTCGTGGCCAAATAAAACCAAACCGGCTTCGAAAGTTTCGATTATCTTATAGTCAAAGGTCGCTTTTTTATTTGTTGCCAGTACCGGCATAATTCCATTCTTTTAATTTAGCAATCACTTTACCATTTTGTAAAATGTTGCCAACATAGCGACGATATCCTTTGTCAGCTGCCATTTTTTGTAAATCAGTATTTTCTTTATGAGTTTCTTTTAACTCATTAATTTTATCATCGATTTCTTTTTCGGTTGCTTCAATTTTTTCAACAATACCAATTTCTTTCATAATTAAAGCGGTCTTTACACGCTTGACTGCGTTTGGTAGTAAATCCAAAACTAATTCATTACGAGTTTTGCCGATATGTTGTAAGTAGTCTTCCATCTTACCTCCCTGACGAGCTAAATCATCTTCAATTTCATGCATCATAAAATGAGTTTCGCTTTCAACCATCGCTTCTGGTAAATCACCAAAGTTAGTATCGTTTACAATCTTATCAAGCATCTCAAGTTCCGCTTTAGTATCAGCTTGATTTTTACGATCAGCTAAAATATTTTCACTTAAAGTCTTTTTTAAATCAGCTAAATCTTTGAAACGGAAACCAACTGCAAATTCATCATTAATTTCTGGTAAATTACGTTTGTAAACTGAAACAACTTTAACTTTAAATTCAACCATTTTACCAGCTAAATTCTTTTGATGATGATTTTCTGGGAAAGGTAAAGAGAAATTTAATTCAGCACCAGTTTTAGCACCTTTTAATTGGTCGTCAAAACCACCAACAAAATAATTTTTACCAATAATAACAGCTAAGTCTTTAGTTTGTCCGCCTTCAACCGGAACCTTATCTAAAAACATTTCAATATCAACCAAAACTTTATCACCATCAGCTGCTCCGTCCTCTGACAAAACTTCAGCTACACGCATTTCTTGTAATTCTTTTAAAGTCTTTTCGATATCAACTTCTTCAACCTTGCCTTCAGTTGGTTTGATTTTTAAATCTTTATATTTACCAAGAGCGACAGTTGGCATAATTGCGGTTATAACTTTATATTCAAAAGGATTACCAGGAGCAAGCTTTGTAATTTCAACTTTTGGTTGACCAACCGCTTGTCTATCCATTGTGTTTTGATCAATGATATCGTCGATAGTTTTGTGAATTGCCACATGAGCCGCTTCTTCTAAAATAGTCATTTCACCAACTTTTTGTTTTAAAATTTCAATTGGGGCTTTACCAGGACGGAAGCCTTCAATTTTTACTTTTTCAGCTAATTTAACAGCGCCTTTTTCAATATAAGGGGTAAATTCTTCAGCCGTAAGTTCAACCGTTAATTCAATTTGAGACTTTTCTAACTCTTTTTTAGTAACTTGCATAATTTTTATTTTTATAATATAAACACTATTTTATGAATTAATACTATAACATTTATCTAGTAAAAATCAAGGTTTAAATTTTAGCCAAATAAAAAAAGAAGGGTTATTATTTACCCTTCTTTACTTTCAATTGTTTAGTTAACTCTTTAACGGCCAACTCTTGCCTAGGTGTCAAAGTTTCTCTTTTTGGCATTTTAAGGACTTCATTTAGTATAAAATCCAAAGCATCGACCCAGTCACCAGAAAACACTTCTTCGCCTGTTTCATACCAACCTTTATAAACAAAGGCACCTTCGGGATAAAAAGTAAATGAAAATGTTTTTTCATGTTTCTCTTCCTCGGTTAACCGATGAAATTCTGAACTGGTAAAAAGATCGATAACGCCTTGAATAAGAGCGCCTTTAGTCATACAACTCTTAACAACTATAATCGTCTGTGGCAAATTTCTAAGCAACCGACGAAACAAATCCTCTCGAGTAGCCAAGGCCATGTCATTATCTTTATACAATTTTTTAAGGGAAAAAGTTATTTTTTTCCAATTACTAATAATTTCTTCTGTTGTCATTTTTTCCTCCTATTTTTAAGGTTCTTATTAATAAACACTTTGCCACATACAAATATTTTAGTCAAATCAAACATCTTGACTTTACCTCTTTTTTAGCACAAAATAAGCACATAATAACATAGTGTTATTATTTTAGGACCTTTTAAATTTAAAATGATGGAAGCATCTCTATCACAAGAACGATGGCAACAAATCGCCATTGCCATGTTTGACAACTATGTTGCCAAAAATTTGACTGAAACATCTTGGATTGTCACCAATGAAGGGATTGATAAGCGAGACCTTAGCCGCTTTGCTACGACTCTAGGATTTGACCCGGTAAAACTTCGATCAACTATCGTGGCTTCTTTAATTAGAACCGACAGAAATGAGAATCTTTCGGTACACGATGTTCATGAAGATGGAGAAAAAGAAGAAATTCCTTTTCTTAATATCTCTGAAGACGAAGAAACCGAAATCATTATTGCCGTGCTTAAGTTTAACATTAAAGAGTCGAATCTTTCTTTGTTCAACTTAAAAAGAAAATTCGGTAAAATGCCACACGATTTAAATCACAGAAACACCGATTTAAAAGTAACCTTAGAAGATCTTGCTGACTTTATCAAACCTTTATACAAGGTTGTGATAGACGAAACATTTACTTTTTAACTTTCGCTTTGGTCACGGTAAGGCTAACTAGCTTTCTAAAAGGGTAATTTTACTTCTCTTAAATAATTAAGACTAAGTAAAGAACAAGAACCTATCCCCACCAAAAACAAAGAAGCCCGTAAATTTATATTTACGGGCTTATTTTTTTTAAAAAAAGAGCTATACATTTTGTATAGCTCTCTATTTTAATTTTAGATAATTTTTATCTAATGATACGAGCGGTAATAAAGATTACCAGCTCTTGGTCTTTTTGCGCTTTCCCCTTATTGCCAAACACCATCTTACCAACGATAGGCAAACTACTCATAAGAGGAATGCCACTTGAAGTGACCTTCTTACTTTTCATAACTAAACCGCCAATCGCTACCGGCTGGTCGTTATCGACTTTGATAATAGTATTAGTCGACCGACGAGCGATAATTGGCAAAGTTTGATTACTGCCAGCGTTTTTGAAAGTCGTTTCACCAACGATGTCTGATAATTCAGGCTGTAGAGCCAATCTTATCATTCCATCACGAGTAACGTTAGGCGTAACCGCTAATACAATCCCGACCGAAACTTCCTTGGTCGTAAAATAATTGTAAGCAGTACCGCCACCAGCTAAGATCTGAAACATATGTTCCTCGGTAATCTTAAGTTGGCCTTCAGAACCATCTTCAACGACGATGCGTGGCTCAGCAACGATGTTGACACTCGTCTTATACCCGCTGGTTTGCAAGACATTCGACAAAGCGCCACTAAAATTGGAACTGATAGCATCGCTAGCACCTTTGATTAAATTGGCAATCCCGGTTGCATCGAGGTTAATATCACCCCACTGCATCCCTAGATTACTTCCTTTTTCCCATTGGACAACCACGAATTTAGCCGAGACTTCAATCTGACGACGCGAAGCATCAATCAAACTGATATCATGCTCGATACGAGACACAATGTCTTGAGGACCGTTAATGGTCATCACATTTCCATCCTTGCCGCTTTGAATAAACGGCTTGTAATAATCGGAAAGTTGCATCAAAACTTTTTCCGCCGAACGATTTGTTTTAACTGTTTTGGTAACCGTTAGAGCTTCAAAGCTGTAATTTTCCGGTAAACTTTTCCCGACCAAATAATAATTTCCGTCTTTGATATAACGGAAGCTATATCCTCCAGGAAACAAAACCATTTTCAAAGCTCTTTCCAAAGGAACTTTTTCGAGATTAACCGAGATATTACCTTCAACGGTAGCATCAGGGATGATATTGACATTAGCCTGAGTCGAGATGTCAGTCAAAGCTGACCGAACATCCGTTTCTACGAACACATTAGTTATCTTCGGCTGTTTAGCCATAGACAAACTGTCTGCTCTCATAGATTGAAAATAGGCTTTCATGGCACTGTCGGCCTCGCTTGTTTCCAGTTCTTTTATCTGTTCCTTAGTCAAAGTATTTTTTTGAACTAAAGGGATAAGAGGCGTGGGAGCGGTAGAACGACAACTAACTACGATAATAGCCATAACAACTACTAACAGGATACACTGAAATTTTTTCATCTGAATTTTGCTTTTTTGTTTAAATTACTACTGTTTCTTTTAATCTCATTTTCAAATCTACTTCTTGGCAACAGGTTTAATGATAGTTACCGGCATAAACAAACTTAAACCGCGATCCGGCTTAAAAGTAAGTAAAGCTTTTTGAACATTTTCAACATATTCAACTGTTCTAATAATCAGTTGGATATTTCTCATTTCACCTGGCTTAAGCACTAAATTTTTAGGATTGACGTCAGCCAAAGAATTGTCTGATTTAATCTCAACTGTTAGGGGTCGATAATCATTATTAACAATTCTAACTACTTTAGTTCTGGTTGAGAAAGCTGGTAGTGACATATCAATGCCGCCAGATTCTAAACTCAAAAAGAAAGCCTGGGTTTCGTCAACAGGAACTTTTCTAGTAAAAGTAAATCGCTTAACTTTGGTTGCCTTTTTAAAAGTGTAACCATAGTCATACTTAATCTCAGCGATATAATTTCCACTTGGCAGTGGTCGATAAAGAAAGCCTTCAAAATCTCTGGTAGCTCCAGGAAAAACGAAAGCTTGCTCTACAGGACTACCAATCGCTTTAATCGGAAACGACCCAAAACTTACCCCTTTATCATTTCTGACAGTAATAGCCGAAGTCACATCCAAATGAATATTCCCCGAATTCTTAAAAGCAGAAGTGAACTTAACTCCTTCATCATCCTTTAAGAATGATGTTTCAAGGTCAAGAGCTTCTCCTTTCTTTTCGTAAATACGGCCTGGTACATTTAGAATTACCACGACAGCTACTCTGGCCTTGATTTCGAATTTGACTGGTTCTTTCTTGTCCTTGGTAACAGTAAATTTGGTCGGTTCAACCATTATCACCGCATAATACTCACCCGGAGTAGCATTTGATGGAACACTAATCTTAAAGTTAACCGGCAATTTTTTTCCTTCAAGCAATGATACTTGAGGAGTTACAATCTTTATCCATTTGACCGCTGAGTTTTTGAGCGATCCAATTGGAATTTCCAAAGCGGGTTTAACTTTTAAAGAATCCACTCGAGCCGAAATAGAATCGACAATCGAAACTACTTTTATCGAATCAAAAGACAGGGCACCATTGCGATACATTGCGAGATCAGACGGATAAATAACCAAATCTTGGTTATGTAATCCTTTGGTTCCCGTCAAATTCAAAACAAATGTTTTACTATTACCGCGATTGATAGCCAGATCAAAACGAACTGGCGACACTTTAACGGCAAAAGCTGCTGGTGCAATTAACAAAATTACTAACAAAATACTACAAATTTTTTTCATTGCTGCTGATTTTTACTTTTAGTTTATTCTTTTAACAAATTTTATCTCTGATTAATATATTAATTTTCCAAATCAACTAACTTAATATTGATTTGGGTAGAATATTCACCGGCCGGAATCGCAAATTTATTTGCTTCCAAACTAGTGGGGATTTTAGTTTCTAAATCTAGATATAGAGTATATGGTACTCCGTAAACAGATGGAGAAACTTTGATTTCCATTTTTGAAAGTTCCGACATAGTCTTATTTTCAAAAATAAAATCTTCATTAATATCAGGAGAATAAATTCTTCCCGAATAAACAACCGCTAAAGTGTTAGATGGCTTTTTTTTGTTAACTCCAAAATGATTTTTTTCTTCTGTAGAAGAATTATTCTTTTTAAAATCGTTTTGATAATCAACAAAAACTACTTTTTTGGGTCCGTAAAGATTTTTTCCTAAAACACCGCCTTTAATATTTCTATTAGCCGTGGCATCGTTTAAGACATTCGATTTAGGTAAAATAACGTTTTTTTGCGCAAAACAAAAAAACGGAATGAGGCCTAAAAAGAAAAACAAAAAAAGTTTGGTCTTTTTCCCGTTCATGATTAGATATTTATTGGTTTTATTTAATTTTAAAATTACTAATTAGTCAATATAAGACTAATGATAGATTCTAACGCATAAATCATTTTTTGTCAAGGGGATAAGTTAAATATTGTTCGAAAATTAAAAAAAGAGCATCTCATTTTGAGATGCTCTTAGCGCACGAAAGATTTTGGTTAAATAGCGGCGAGTGTCACAATCATTTTGGCTGTGTACACACCGGCATCAGCTGAACTACGAGCAGTGTAAGTCGGATCGATTTTCGATTTTTTCTGAGCAATACCACCTTCATCATCAGTGTTTACTTTTGCGGCCAAGGACATTTTTACCTGTCCATTGTGCGGAGTTTCGCTAAAAGTAGCCGTGTAAGGGAAACTGGCAGCTGGCATCCATTGTTGGTTCCAAAAATTTACTTCTTGACCATTGGTAGCAAACTTGATGTCATAGAACGTCGGTAGAACATCAAATCCACTAGCATGAGCACCAACTTCGGCGCGAGCAAAACGCGGGAAAGCATCACCGGCAGCATTGGTTCCGGAAATCGTTACTTTGAACGGGCAATTTGCATAAGCTAAGTTCCAAACACCGGTATTACTCGAACACAATTGTTCGGCGCCATCGCTATGCACGGTTGTACCAAAGTCAAAGCTTACAGGAGAGGCCATCACTTCGATATATTTGTCGACAGTCATCGACAAATTGAAAGTGGCAGACATAGCTGGATTTCCATCAGGTGGACAAGGGTCAGAAGGTTTCGGGCCGAATTGATCCCACGGGTTACAAGCAAACGACGATACAGTTGCTACCAAAAACATCGCGAACAAAATACTAAAAAATTTTTTCATGATAAAAATGTTTTTAAATATTAACCTCTAAACACTATTGCTTAGATTATTCCAAATTCCAAATAAATTTGAACTCCAGAATAATCTAGGCAAATGAGTAGAGACAAAAGATACAAATATCATGGTTTGTGAATGTGCTTAGCTAATGTTAGCAATGAAGCTAAAGATTGTCAATACCAGTTTTGCAATAATAAATAGGGCGTTTTTCGTCCTATAAAGACTTGCCATAAACTGAGTTTTTTTATCTTAGACAATTATAAAAAATTTGTCAAGACTAAAGTGAGTGTGGATAAGTTTTAAGATAGACACAAAAAAAGGAAACGACGTTAGCGTTTCCTTTCACAGTTAATATTCTTATTCTTGAATATAAAAAAAATTTAACGTTTCTTTATCAAGTTCCCAGGAAACATAGTCCCCGCGAAACTTTTGTTTACTCCAGAAATCAGAAAAATCTTTATCAGTCCAAGCTTGAGCTATGACTAACACTTTTCCATGTGAGCCTTTAAGTTTAAAATTGCGCAAGTCTTTATACTTACTCTTGGCAAGTAAACTGTCAATTTCATAATACACCGCTTTTGTTTTTGTGGATAACCCAAATACGACGTGTATCGTTTGTAATCAAAGCGAAATCAGGATAAAGCGTTGAAACTGTATTACCTCTGACCGATAAGACCGGTTCCTGACCATAGCTAGCAACTATGAGCGGGAAAGTCTGTTTGTCATAAGTAGTAATACACAATGGATTGTGCCGAAGACATTGATACGGCAATAACGACAAAAAACGAGAGCCACAAGATTCTTTTCATGAAAAAACTTTTTTAAAGTGTTTATTTAATTGTTAATATTCGATGAAAGTTGATTATTTATCATTTATTGATTTTTGTCAAGAGGTGCACATAACCAAAACAAAAAACACCTCCAATATGGAGGTGTTTTTATATTCTAACTATTTAAAGTTTAGAGAAGTAAACCAACAATTAGTAACGCTACAATGTTTAATACTTTAATCATTGGGTTGATTGCTGGACCAGCAGTATCTTTGTAAGGATCACCAACGGTGTCACCAGTAACAGCGGCCTTGTGAGCATCTGAACCTTTACCACCAAAGTTACCTAGTTCAATGTATTTCTTAGCATTGTCCCAAGCACCACCACCTGAAGTCATAGAAATCGCTACGAACAAACCAGTGATAATTGAACCTACAAGTAAACCACCTAAAGCTTCAAGACCGTGTGAACGGAAACCGAAACCAACGATGATTGGTACTAAAACTGGAATTAAGGCTGGTGCAATCATTTCTTTAATCGCCGCCTTAGTTACGATATCAACGGTGCGTCCATAATCTGGTTTTTCAGTGTTTAACATGATTCCTGGTTTTTCCTTAAATTGAGCACGAACATCTTCTACTACAGAACCAGCTGTTTTACCAACCGCTTTCATAGCCATCGCACCAAATAAATATGGAAGTAAACCACCAATAAATAAACCGATTAAAACGTATGGATTATCAATTAAGAATTGAGAACTACCCCCACCATCTTTAATCTTCTGAGTAAAGTCAGCAAATAATACTAAAGCAGCCAGAGCGGCGGAACCGATAGCATAACCTTTAGTAACGGCTTTAGTAGTGTTTCCAACAGCATCTAATGGATCAGTGATGTCACGAACATCATCGCCAAGTTCTGCCATTTCAGCAATACCACCAGCGTTATCAGTAATTGGACCATAAGCATCAATTGTAACAATGATACCCGCCATAGATAACATAGCCATTGCAGCAATAGCTATTCCGTATAAACCACCTAAAGAATAAGCACCTAAAATAGCTAAACAAATAACAATGATTGGAGCCGCTGTTGATTGCATGGAAACTGCAAGACCAGCAATCACGTTAGTTCCGTGACCAGTCTTAGAAGCTTCCGCAATAGACTTAACTGGAGAATAATCAGTAGAAGTATAGTATTCAGTAATAATAACTAATAAACCAGTAACTACTAAACCGATTAAACTAGCACCAAAGATATTTAAGAAATTAGCTTCTGGAACAAAAGCTTTAGTTACAAAATAAAAAGCAATCGCTGATAATACACCAGCCGCGATTAAACCTTTGTATAGAGCCCCCATGATATTTTGTTTTTTACCAAGTTTGATAAAGAAAATACCAATGATAGAAGCAATAATAGAAACAGCACCCAAAACTAAAGGCAATAAGATAATTGCTTCATCACCTTTAAACATTAAGTGACCAAGAACCATAGTAGCAATAGTGGTAACGGCGTAAGTTTCAAATAAATCAGCCGCCATACCAGCACAATCACCAACGTTGTCACCAACGTTATCAGCAATTACCGCTGGGTTACGAGGATCATCTTCTGGAATAGAAGCTTCAACCTTACCAACTAAATCAGCTCCTACATCAGCTGCTTTAGTATAAATACCCCCACCTAAACGAGCGAAGATAGAAATAAGAGAACTACCAAAAGCAAAACCGATAATAGCGACTAAGTCATGAGTTAAGAAGTAAAAACCAGCAGTACCAAGTAAAGCTAGACCGACAACTAACATACCAGTAACACTACCACCTAAAACAGCAACGTTTAAAGCTTTTTGCATACCGCCACGAGCCGCTTCAGCTGTTCTAACGTTAGCACGAACACTTACAAACATTCCGATGTAACCAGTTAAAGCTGAAAGAGCTGCACCGGCTAAAAAAGCAAAAGCAGTTGTCCAACCTAATGATGGAATAAAACCAACTACTAAGAATAAGATAGCAGCTACAATCGCTACCGTCTTATACTGACGATTTAAAAACGCACTAGCACCTTCTTGAATCGCTCGAGCGATTTCTTTCATTCGGTCATTACCATCTGACTTTTTTAAGATTAAACGGATAACGATAGCCCCATAAATAATGGCTGCTAAAGCGCTACCCAAGATAATCACGAGAGTCGAATTGATCATAAATCTTGGAACGGCTAGTTGGTTCTAAATTAGAAAACAACTGCGCCGACTGTTATTTAAATTTTTATTATTTATTCAGTTAATTCTTTTTCAAAGGCCTCAGCTTCTTCAGCGTCAACATGAGCTGTTTCTTCAAAAGCTTCTGCCGCTTGTGGATCTTCACTATCAATTAAAACTGGAGTGACACCATCTTCAAGAATATCAATTTTCCAACCAGTAAGATGTGCCGCTAAACGAACATTTTGACCACTCTTACCAATTGCTAGTGATAATTTATCAGAAGCTACTTTTACAATTGCCTTATGTTCAGCTTCATTTAATTCAATTGAAGTAATTTTAGCTGGTGCTAAAGCATTAGCAATAAATTTAGCTGGATCTTCATTATACTCAATAATATCAACTTTTTCACCACCTAATTCAGAAATAATAGTTTGAATTCTAGCTCCACGTTGACCAACACAAGAACCAACCGGGTCAACATTTTCTGCCTCAGTATAAATTGCTACTTTAGAACGAGAACCCGCTTCACGAGCCACCGCCTTAAGTTCAACTAAGCCATTAGCAATTTCTGGGATTTCTAAATAGAAAATCTTACGTAAAATTTCTTCACTGCGACGAGATAAAATTACTTCAGGACCTTTATGTCCTTCACGAACCTCTTTAACGTAAACTTTAACGCGGTCAGAAACATTATATCTTTCGCCAAAAATTTGTTCTTCAGCTGGTAAAATACCAATTGCTTTACCTAAATCAACAAACACTAAACGACCTTCTCGGCGTTGTACAACACCAGAAACAACCTCACCTTCTTTATCTTTAAATTCATCAAAAATCATATCACGTTCCATTTCACGTAACTTTTGAATGATAACCTGCTTAGCAGTTTGAGCTGCCATACGTCCATAAGATTCAGGAATTGGTAACTCAGTAACAAGTTCATCACCAACTTTAATACCAGACTTTAAAATGGAAGCTTCTTTTAATTGAATATCAGTCTTAGGGTTGAACTTACGAATTTCTTGACCGTTAGCATCAAGTTCCGGTTCAACATAAACTGCTTCTTCTTTGGCGTTTTTATCTTGTGGACCATAAAGACGCTGTAACATTTCAGCTTCTTCTTGTTCTGGCAAATCTTCAACTACGGTTTTAACGTCAAAAATCTCACTGGTTCCAGTGTTAACATCAAATTTTACTTTAATGTTCTGATTTTTTTCGCCGTAATCCTTACGATAAGCAGCTGCTAGAGCGAGTTCGATAGTTGATACCACAGTATCATACTCCAAATTTTTCTCTTCACACACCTGTTTAATGGCGTTTGATAATTCAGACATAATATTTATGAGACACCAATTAAAATGGCGTCTTTATTTATAGTTAGAGAAAAAGCTAATTGTAAGAACAACTAGCTTTATAAATACATAATAGCAAATTTTGGAACTTTGTCAAAAATTACCAAATAGAAGTACAGCTAGCACCAGCACTTGTGGTAGTCGCACACACAATCCATTTAAGTAAATATGAGGTAATTCCCCAGGCCGCCAAAATTATAATTAAACCAACCGCTAAAGCTCTAATTTGACCTAAGGCTTCTTTCATCTTAGTTTCATTACCTTGAGACATCATATATTTGAAACCAGCTGCAATCATAAGAGCCACCATTAAAATAGCCAAGAAAGTTAAAATAACCTTAATAATACTAACAATCACGACTTTAATATCTCTAGGTTTATTACCATAATTGCCAGCCGTTGATTCCTGAAGCAAGGTTTGGTTGCTAAATAAAGTTGAGTCAGCTGAAGCTGGTGAAATTAATGGCAGCGTGTTAAACTGCAAAATCCCCAAAGAAAGCAAGAATACAAATGAATAAAAAATATTTCTTAGCACGAAGCATATTATTTTGATATAATTATAAAAGCTATTCTTATTATACGTAAAAAAAAGTCAAAAGACAATCTCATGAACCTTTCTTCCAAAATCGCCTACAACACAATTATTCAATTAGCCGGTAAAGTGGTTTCCACTATTTTAGGTCTGATTTCACTAGCCATGATGACTAGATATTTAGGCCAAGCTGGTTTTGGTTCTTACACGACGATTATTAATTTCGTTTCGTTTTTTGCCATCATTGCTGATCTAGGATTAACCCTGGTTACCGTGCAAATTATTAGCCGTCCTGGAGCTAACGAAGAACAAGCTTTAAATAATTTATTTGGTCTGCGCTTAGTTTCAATTATTTTATTTTTAAGTTTAGCGCCAGTTATTTCGATTTTTTTACCTTACACCCTCGATGTAAAAATTGGTATTATAATTGCCGCTATTTCTTTTTTATTCCCCGCCTTAAGTCAGATACTAGTCGGTTTGTTCCAGAAAAAATTACGCATGGATAAATCAGTTATTGCTGAAACAATCAGTCGTATAATTTTAGTAGCCGGAATTTATTTATCAATTCAATTCAGTTATGGTTTGAATGGAATTTTATGGGCCACTGTTGTCTCGGCAGGTTTTAATTTTTTAATTAGTTATGTTCTAGCTACCAAATACCACACTTTAAAACCAGCTTTTGATTTTTCTCTCTGGAAAGAAATTGTTAAAAAAAGTTGGCCACTAGCCGTTACAATCGTTCTTAATTTACTATATTTAAAAACCGATACTTTAATTTTATCACTAATAAAAACTCCAGGTGAAGTTGGTTTATATGGTGCTGCTTACCGAATTATTGATGTGCTAACCACTTTACCATTTATGTTCGCAGGTATTATTTTGCCAATTCTAACCGCTTCTTGGTTTGAGAAGCGGAAAGAATATTTTGCAGCTGTCTTACAAAAATCATTTGATTTGATGGCCATTTTTTCAATTCCCATTATTGCTGGAACTTTAGTTTTAGCTCGGCCGCTAATTGTTTTAGTTTCTGGTTATGATTTCGCAGATAGTGGTTTGATTTTAAAAATATTAATTTTTGCACTTGCCGCAATATTTTTAGGTTGTATGTTTGCTCACGCGGTAATTGCGATTGGTCGTCAAAAAGAAATGATTGGTCCATACATTTTTGTGGGCGTGTCTTCGGTGGTTTTATATTTAATTTTTATTCCAACTTTTTCTTATTTTGGCGCTGCCGCTGTAACTATTTACAGTGAAGTAGTAATTGCCTTTTTCTCAGCTTACATTGTTTGGCGTTATGCTAAATTTATTCCTAACTTTAAAATCGTTGCTAAATCAATTATTGCTTCTATTATTATGGGGTTAGGACTTTATTTTATACCAAACAATTTTTATTATTCCTGGTTCGGTTTAATTACTGGCGGCATTTTAGCCGTTTTAATATATATTGTTAGTCTTTATTTAATTAAGGGCATAACACAAGATGATTTAAAAATTTTATTAAATAAAAAACTTTAACTATATGGAAAAAAAATTAGAACCAAAAATTATCTTTGAAAATGATGATTATTTGGTTATTAATAAACCAGCTGGACTTATTGTCCATGGTGGTACTGGAATTACCGAACCAGTTTTAACTGATTGGTTACGGATTCATTATCCCCAAATTGAAAATGTCGGTGATGACCCAATTCGACCTGGTATTGTACACCGCTTAGATAAAGAAGCTAGTGGTCTAATGGTAATTGCTAAAAATCAAAAAGCCTTTAACTACTTTAAAAAACAATTCCAAAACCGAAAAATTGTTAAAAAATATATTGCTTTAGCTCATGGCAACATCAGCAAAGAAGAAGATGTAATTTCTTTTCCAATTAAACGCTCTAAAGATGGTTATAAAATGGCGGCACTACCAGTTAGCTCCGAAACAATTAGCGATAAGAACAAGCCAAACAATCGTGACCGGGGAACTTTAAGGGCTCAAGAAGAATCAAAAGAAGCAATTACAGAATTTTGCGTATTACATAGATATATCAATTACACCTTATTAGATGTAACAATTAAAACTGGCAGAACCCATCAAATTAGAGTTCATTTATATGCTTATGGACACCCACTAGTTGGTGATCCACTATACTGGACTAAAAAAACTAAAGTTAAAAATGAAAAGATAAAATTAGGTCGTATTTTCTTAGTGGCTAAAGAGTTAAGTTTTAAGGATATAGACGGTGAAAAACAAAAATTTAGCATTAAATTGCCGGCTGACTTACAAAGCTTTTTAGACAAAACTAAATAAGCTAAAAGTTTTGACGGAAAGACGGCTTTCCGATATAATAGACAAAGAATTATAAAAAATTAATTAATAAAATTATGAACAAGAAGAAGATGAATATGATGATCCTTGGTTCAGCTGTCCTACTTGTAGTAGTTGCTGTTATCCTGGGAATTACCTTGTATAAAGGTAAAAATACTCTTAAGCCAGAAGCGGCTCGAGTAAAAGTAGAAAATTTTGTTAACACTTACTTAATGCAAAACGGTGCCAAAGCAACCGTATCTAATGTTACTGAATCTTATGGTTTATATAAGATGAAAATCAACATTGGAGCTAATCAAAGCGTTGACTCCTATATTTCTAAAGATGGAAATCTTTTCTTCCCTCAAGCTTTAGATATTGCTAAAACTATTGCTGATGCAACTGGGGCTGGAGCAAATAATACAAATGATGATCAAGCCGCGGCCACTCCAACTGACATTCCTAAAACAGATAAGCCAGTAGTTGAATTATTTGTAATGAGTTATTGCCCATACGGCACTCAAATGGAAAAAGGAATTTTACCAGCCATTGCTGCTTTAGGTAATAAAGTTGATTTCAAAATCAAATTTAATGACTACGCAATGCATGGTGACAAAGAGTTAAAAGAAAACATGGTTCAATATTGTATTCAAAAAGAACAAACTTCTAAGTTCTCAAACTACTTAACCTGTTTTCTAAAAGCTAGTGATAGTGCTTCTTGTTTAGCTAGTGCTGGTATCGACACTGCTAAAAATGATGCTTGTGTAGCTAAGACTGATAAAGAATTTAGTATTACTGCTAACGCTGCAAGTAACACTGATTACAAAGGTACTTATCCAAGTTTCAACATCTTTAAAGCTGATAACGCTAAATACAATGTTGGCGGTTCTCCAACTTTAATCATCAATGGTACTGAAGTTTCCGCTGCTCGTGATAGTGCAAGCTTACTAAAGACTATTTGTTCTGCTTATAATAACGCTCCATCAGAATGTAAGACAACTGTTTCCTCAGCTGCTCCAGCTGCTGGTTTCGGTGATGGTGCTGCAAGTGGTAGCACTGCTGCTGGTTGTGGACAATAAAAATATATCAAACACCTAATAAAAAAGGGGCTTTAAAAAGGCTCCTTTTTGGTATATTGACACATTTCATATTTAATGTTATTATTTAATAGCAAAAAGTTCATTATGCTAAAAAGAAACAATGACGCCTTTATCGAAAAAATGGCCTCGGTTCATAATTTCAAAAGCTTTTACCAAAGTGGTAACTGTTTACTTGAATCATCGATTTTGGAAAGTGACAACAAAGAAGATAAAAAATACGCCCTGGTGCGCGTTTTTGTTGACTTTAAAACAACTGAGTCTCCTTACGCTATCTTTATTAAAAACAAAGAACGAGTAGTATTTATTGACTTAGTGGCTGGAGATCAAAAAACAATTGATTCTCACCTAACTTTCTCTCCAAATCAACAACTCTATAAAATAGGGTCTGTCAAAAAAAATGAATCTAAGGTATCTTTAAATGAGGGCGACTCTTTAGCGGCCGCAATTTTATGGTCAGTTAAAGCAGAAACTAATGTTGATCCAAAAATTGGATTAGACGAAGTTAAAAAACTCTTGAGCCCCAAACCTTTAAAAAAGTAAGGGGCTCTTTAATTAAAAATATGTTTAAAGAATCTTTTAACCCAAATCAAGCTACAGAGAAAATCGAAAAAAAAGAAAGCGTTTTAAAAAATCAGGAAAATATGATTGCTCTTTTTAGACGCCTACAAAATGTTTACGAAACCAGACCAGAAATGAAAGATTTTGTTGGGGCTATGGCAGGCAGTAAATTTGCTGAAGAATATACTCCCGAAAGAGTAAACAGTGATTTACAGTATGTCGAAACAACCAGAGATAAAATAGATGCTTATAATAGAGAAAAGGGGCAAGAACAACTTGATACTTTTGAAGAAAATTTCGCTTTTGCCGAAGCTACCCAAGCAATTATAACTGATCGTATAAATTCCTGGATGCCAGAATTTAAAACTATTATGACTTCTGATTATGATGATTTACGAGTTGGTATTGATATGGTAATGAAGCATCAAGATGGTGGATACCTAGGAACCGCTTTTGACGCTACTGTTTCTAGTCACCCAGAAAAAATAAATGGTAAATTAGAAAAAAATTGGGATAACAATACCGTTAAAGGTAATATCCCAACAGTAAAATATTTTCAAGATCCAGACACTAAAGAAAAAGGAAGAATTTTGGTACCTAAATTTATTATCGGTGTTTCCGCTAATGAAATAAATCAATTAGCTGAAGCTTATCTTAACCAAACAGAATCTAGCTTTGATTCACATCCAATGAGAATGGCTATTCTAGATCAAATAAAACTTCAGATAAGCGGTGCTCTAACTTTTTATGAAGACTCCTCAGACCCAAAACATTATTTTGCTAAACAACAATATTTAAAACTTGAAAGAACTATTGATGATGCTATCACACAACTATCTAAATCAGAGGCCGTTAATCGTTTAGAATATCACGAGTACCGTAAAGAAAATTTAACTATAAATTTAATAGAAGATTTTTTCAACAAAAAACAATAAAAAATATTTTACTTTTAATAACAAAAAAACAAGGCTTTAAGCCTTGTTTTTTTAATTCTTATAAAAGAGCCATTAAATCGGCTTGTAGGCTGTCTTTACTGCGCATACCAATAAACTCACCAATTACTTCACCATTCTTGAATAACTTCATATTTGGAATACTTTGGATTTGATATTGAATCGCTAAGTCTTGATTATTCGCTTCTTCGGTATTAACTTTAACGATTTTAACTTTTCCGGCTAATTCAGCTGATAGTTCATCAAGGGTTGGCGCCATCATACGACATGGACCACACCAAGGAGCCCAGAAATCCACCAAAACTGGGATTTCACTTTTTAAAACCTCAGTTTCAAAAGTATTTTTGTTTACATCTTGTGCTTGTGACATAAAATTATTGTTTAATTATTTCTTTAAATAACTTAGATATTTTTTCTGGCTGCTTATTATTTTTAGAAAAACAGCAGTCCATTTCTTCTTCAAGTAACTTATTCATTAAAGAAGAAATTGCTGACCGAGCCGCTTTAAGTTGCACAATAACCGCTAAACATTCTTTATCTTTGCAGTTTAGCATCTTTTTAGCACCTTCCAGTTGCCCGACAATATTATTAATTCTTTGTTCAGTTGTTTTCATAATAAACTAAGTTTATCATATACCCCTAGGGGGTGTCAATAACAATCCAATAATTATGTTTATCGCTATACAATTTAAAGTTTTTAAACCCGGATAAGTGCAATAATTTTTTAAGGCCTGATTTGGTAAAAGCATGATAATATCTAACGCTTACTGCCTCGCCTTTATTATTTTTCCACGGAAAAAGTAAATCACCAAATTCTAAATCACTTCTAAGGGTTAATTTTTGCCAAATATTTTGCCACAAATATTTTTGATATTTTTTATTGTCCCACAAACGCCACACACTAAAAATAATTTTACCATTTGGTTTAGTAACCGATTTAAATTGTTCTAAAGCCTGAAGTCTTAAATCTCTACTTGGTAAATGGTGTAACACTGCGACCGAAATTACTAAATCAAACTTTTGATTTAAGGTTTCTAGTTTTAAAATATCCAAAACTTTNAAATTTTTATCTGGATAATTTATACCAGCCAGCTTAATTAATTCTTCACTGTTATCAACCCCTAAATAATTAACTGATTTATTTTTTAAATTTTCAATCAAGCGTCCATTACCACAACCAACATCTAAAACAGAATCTCCGTCACGTAAATCACTTAAAACTTTTTCTAGTTCCGGCCAAATATATTTCTTTCTGGTCACATCAAACTGAGCCGCAATCTCACGGTAGTTATCATGGACTATTTTAAGTAATCTATTTTTAGTATCTGGTTTCATTTTAACTTAAATATGTTTTATAACGATAATCTTTACCGCCAGAATCTTTAACCTTTTTTAATTTTAAACAATTGTCGCAAACCCCACAATCTTTAGCATCATGATCACCAAAATATTTTAAAATATACTGTTGACGACAGCCAATTTGATAAACGTATTGTTCCATCTCGTCTAATTTTTCATAAGCCCGATCGGCTTTATTGCGAAGCGATTTAAAATCTAAATTTAAATCTTCACCGCGAACTCGTTTTAAAATTTTAATCTCCGTCCCTCGAAATGGGGCACGATATTCCACTAAATCTTTTTCAACTAATTTTTTAATCGTTCGAGACAGCGAATCTTTTTTAACGTTCATAATTCTCGCCGCATCTTCTAAACTAATTTCCCAACCAGCTTCAAACTCTTTTGCAAATTTTTCAAATAATAAACTGATAACTTCAATTTGTACTTTAGCTCTTTTACCAGACGCCTCAAACATAGTTTGCGCATCAGCCTTAGCTTTTAAATAAGCATTTGAATTTTTTTCATTAGGCCTCGACAAGTAACCTTCTTTTTCTAAAATTTTAAGCGCCGTACCAACTGCCATTTCTGGAACACGCTCGGATAAATTTTGAATTATTTCTGAGTAAGTAACTAACACTGTTTCTTCACCAATTTCTTCATTGCGGTCTGACCAATCAGAGAGCAACTCATAAATTTCTACAATAATATTTGGAGATGGATTATCACCTTTAATAAAAAATTCTCGTAAAAATCTATCCTGAGGAGAATAAAATAATAAACAAAAACTAGACTTACCATCACGACCCGCGCGACCCGCTTCTTGATAATAAGCTTCAATCGTTCCCGGTAAATCATGATGAATTACAAAACGAATATCTTTTTTATTAATTCCTAAACCAAAAGCGTTAGTCGCAATTACTACCTGAGCTTCGCCTTTCATAAAACTATTTTGGACCCAATCACGACTTTCAGCGTCCATACCAGCGTGATAAACAACTGCTTTAATATTTCGTTCAATTAAAAGTTCAGCAAGTTCATCAGCCTTAGACCGAGTGCCCACATAAATAATTCCTGAACCCAAATTATCATTATCTAAAGCATCTAAAATATATTGTGTTTTTTGCCCGTTACTTGCTTGAACAACCGCCATCTGTAAATTAGGACGAGCAAAACCAGAGATAACATATTTAGCATCTGATAAATTTAATTGCTTGGCAATATCTTCGCGAACTTCTGGAGTAGCGGTGGCAGTTAGCGCGACCACAATTGGCGAACCAATCATTTTAACGACATCTTTTAAACGCATGTAACTTGGACGAAAATCATGTCCCCATTGAGAAATACAATGAGCTTCATCAACCGCAAATAAGGAAACTTTTAAGCCACGTAAATCAGCCATAAAAGCCGCATTATAAAAACGTTCTGGAGCAATATAAACTATTTTATAATATCCATTTTTAATTTTATGTAAACGTTCTTCGGTTTCTCTTAGTGATAAAGATGAATTAATAAAAGGTTGAGGGAATGCCAACAGCATCTAGTGAATCAACTTGATCGTTTCATTAAAGCAATCAGTGGCGGACACCACCAAAGTAATGCCTTCAAAAATTAAAGCGGGTAATTGATAAATCATCGACTTACCACCACCAGTTGGCAAAATAACAACCGTGTCATGACCCGCTAAAATATAATCAATAGCTTCTTCTTGCCCAGGACGAAAAGATTCATAACCAAAATGAATTTTAAGTAAATCAAGTAATTGTTGTTTACGATGCGGCATCAGGCAAGAGTTAATAAAACCGCTTTAGGCGGTTTTTTTATTTTTATTAAATACTTAAAACATTTTTAAACAGAAAGGCAATGGTCATTGGGCCAATTCCACCGGGCACGGGTGAGATAAATGAAACTTTATCTTTGACATTATCAAAATCAACATCACCACAAATTTTATCACCCACTTGAGTAGTCCCAATATCAATAACAACTGCATCTTTTTTTATCATGCCTTCTTTAATAAAGAATGGAGCACCAATGGCTACCACTAATACATCAACAGTTTCTGATATTTTAGCTACTTCGCTAGCATCACGAGCTGTAATTCCCTTAACATCTTTAAAACCATAATCAGTTAATAACTTTTTTAAAGCGTCACCAAAAACTTCAGAATTATATAACGCACCAGCACTTAAATTTTTTGGCTCAATCTTGGTATCATCCAACATCATTTTTACTGAAGATAAAACTGGAGACAAGACATTATCTGGATGATTATCTAAAAAACCATCAGCATCTTTTTTAGGATCAAGAGCCGCCATTACTTTTTCTGTATTAATGTTTTCCGGAAGAGGTAATTGAACTAACACTGAATCAATAGCCTTATCATTATTTAAAAATTTAATAGTTTCAATAATTTCATTTTCCGAAACAGTTTCTTCCAGTTCATAAAGATGAGTATCAATCCCTAATTTTTTAGCTTCTCTTTCTTTTAATTTAACATAGAGTTTTGAATCTGGACGAGAGCCAACCAAAACAATAGCTAAGCTTGGATGAGCTCCACCATTTTTTACTTCTTCAAAAACCTCTAAGGCAATTTGATCTTTTACTTGTTCCGCCAGAGCGCGACCATCAATTATTTTCATGAGTTTTTATTTTTTATAAATTGGAAACTGCTGACACAAATCTTTTACTTCTTGTTTTAATTCAGCTAACGTCGTTTCGTTGTCTTTATTAATTAAAGCGCGGTCAATGATATCAGCTAATATTTTCATCTCAGCCTCTTTCATTCCCCGAGTTGTTACCGCTGGAGTACCAATTCTAATTCCTGATGGATTCATTGGTGGATTTGGGTCATTCGGAATTGTCGAACGTGAAACCGAAATGCCAATTTTCTCTAAAGCAATTTCCGCATCTTTACCAACTAAATTTTTACTATTTAAATCAACTACCATTAAATGATTATCAGTACCACCAGATACAATTTTATAACCTTTATTTATCAATTCATTGGCCAGTGCCTTGGCATTAAGAATTACTTGTTTAGAATATTCTTTAAACTCTGGTTTTAAAGCTTCACCAAAAGCGACAGCTTTAGCGGCGGTAATATGATCATGCGGACCACCTTGCATACCTGGGAAAACGGCACGATCGATTTGTTTGGCAAATTTTTCCTTACACATAATAATCGCTCCACGTGGACCACGTAAAGTTTTATGTGTGGTAGTTGAAACGACATCAAAATACGGCACTGGAGTGTTTACAATTCCAGCTGCCACCAGTCCGGCAATATGAGCGATGTCAGCAAAAGTATAAGCACCCACTTCATCAGCAATCTCTTTAAATTTCTGCCAATCAATTTCACGTGAGTAAGCTGAGAAACCAGCCACAATCATTTTTGGTTTTTCTTTAAGTGCAATTTGTCGCACTTCCTCCATATCAATAATTCCCGTTTCAGAATTTATACCATATTGCACAAAATTATATAAACGACCCGAAAAATTTACACTATGACCATGGGATAAATGTCCACCGTGATCCAATCTTAAACCTAGAACTTTATCGCCTGGCTCTAAGAAAGCCATATAAACGGCGGCATTAGCCGGTGAGCCTGATAAAGCCTGAACGTTAACGTGCTCAGCCCCAAATAATTCTTTAGCCCTAGAAATTGCCAGGTCTTCAACCTTATCAATCACCTGATTGCCACCATAATAACGATGACCACTATAACCTTCACTATATTTATTAGCTAAGGCCGTCGACATCGCTTCCAAAACAGCTTGTGAGGCATAATTTTCCGAAGCAATTAACTCAATTTCAGTTTCCTGACGAGTTTCTTCTTCACTGATATATTCCCAAAGTTTTGGGTCTTGAGTTGGCAAAAATTCGTATTTCATATGTTTATTTATTGCCTATTTATGATAGTTTAGGTGAAGGTTTTTGTCAAAAATTACAATTTTTTAACCATATAACTATCCTTCAACTTATAATCAGTCTTTCGATAATAATCTCTAACCCCAACCCCCGAAATAATCGCCATTTTTTTAGCCCCTAATTCTTTAGCGATTTTCTCCGCTTCAGCCAGTAATATTTTTCCTAGTCCTCGGTGCTGAGTTTTTTTGCCACCACCTACCGGCATCAGTTGTCCATAAACATGAAGTTCACGAATCATCGCGGGCGCAATTAAACTCTCACTACTTATTCTTAAACGGCAGAAACCATACAAAGTTTTATTATCAGAACTATCAGCACTAATAAAATATTCTGTGCCGTAGCCTGCCGCATATTGCTCCGCATTAATTTTAAAATTTTTAACATAAGCCGTTTCCTTAGATTCACGGCAACGGATACAATTACACTCAACCCCGCGTTGTTGCATTATCTGACGCAAGTTAGTAATTTTATTACCCGCTAAAATTGATTCACCCGGAATATCCCGAATCAGTCTGATAATCCGAACATATTTTGGCGTAAAGTTTTTACAATCAACAATTAATTCCTGAAGTTCGGTGTCTGTATATGGTTTATATTTTCCCGCCTTCCACCACTTATATAATAAGCTGCCAGAAGTTACAACGGTTGGATAAAATTTAATTTGATCAGGTTGAAAACGGGCATCAGTAAATAACATTTTATACATTTCCAAATCTCTCTTTGGTGTTGAGCCCGGAAGAGCTGGCATAATGTGATAAGTAATCTTAAACCCAAAATCACGCAACTCTTTAGTCGCTCGAGCAATTTCAGCCACATTATGTCCCCGATTATTTAACTTTAAAATCTCATCATCTGGTGCTTGGACACCAATTTCCACTCGAGTACAACCAAGTTCACGCATTTGGCGAAGTTCCTTTTCATTAATATAATCCGGACGTGTTTCTAAAGTTAAACCAATAATTTTATACTGAGCCGTTTCGTTTTTTTTCTGTTCTTTAGCCAAAGCTGTTTTTAAATCAGCTAGCGACATTGTTTTAGGATAAGGAGTTTTAACTTGAGAAATAACTGATTTTAAAATTTGGGCTTTATCATCAAACTCTATAAAAGAACCAATCTTTTTTCGCAGTTTAGTAAAATCATTAGCCGCCCGAAAACAATTTAAGATATACCAATATTGATATCTATCTGGCAGATAACTCCAAGTCCCACCAATCACAATAATTTCAATTTTATTTGGTTCGTGTCCATTATTCTCTAGTGAGTTAAGTCGCAACACTGTTTGTTTATAGGGATCAAAGTTACACTTAACCGCCCGCATTACAGCTGGTTCGTTTGGCAAATAAGAAACGGGCATGTTCGGAATATTAGGACAGTAAGCGCAATTTCCTGGACAAGGAAATGGTTTAGTTAAAACGGCTACTGGAGCAATTCCAGATAAAGTTCGAACTGAACGTTTCCGAAGTAAGCCGTCCCACAAATTTTTATCAAAACCGCGAGGTAATTGATTTTTTTTCTTAAGTTCACGATAAACCTCCAAAATCTGAGAATTTAAAAGAGACGAAATTTTATATTTTTTAGAAATTTCGCGCTTAGCCTCAGCCAAATCATCCCGTGTTTTCACGCGATTATGCCAATATTTAATTAAATCTATTATTGCTTCCTGCATCTTATTGGGTTATAATCTAAGTGTTTATTACTATAAAGATATACTAAATTTTCTAAATCTACAACTATGAAAAAATTTCTTTCGGTCGTCGTACTAGCCTTTTCTTTTATCATTTTTGCTCACTCTGCGCAAGCCTTCGAGGTTAAAGTTGATAATTCGGTCAACCTAACTAAAGAAGAAATCGCTGATGGCAACGTTTACGCTAGCTGTGATGATATGAAAATCGATGGCACAGTTAATGGGGATGTAATTGCCTTATGTAAAAGCGTTACGATTAATGGCACCATTAATGGTGATTTAATCGTTTTCAGTCAGGATATTACTGTAAATGGTGAAGTAAAAGGCAGTGCTCGTATGGCTGGCACAAATATTACGGTTAATGGAACCATTGATCACAATATTAATGCCTTTGGCACTGAAATTAATTTAACTCCAAGTTCAACGGTAGCTTGGGATGTTCTAATTTCTGGAGTAAATGGTAAATTTAACGGTATTATCGGTGGCAATTTACATGGCAGTGTTGCTACTGCTAATATTGCCGGTAAAATTGGTAAAAATATTAATCTAACAATTGAAGATTATAAAAATTCTCAAGGCGGGTTACTTATTACTAAAGATGCTATTGTTGGCGGCGGTTTATCTTATACTGCTAAAAAGGAAGCTCAGCTAGAAAGTTTATCATCAGTTGTGGGACCAGTTTCACACCAAACACCTAAGGAAACATCTGAAACTCCAATTGAAATAATCTCAACCATATTTTATAAATTGTCGGCTCTATTTTTAATCGGTTTAATTTTAATTAGTTTAAAAAAGAAAACAGTTTACGATGTCGCTCAAAATTTAGAACTTAAAAATTTAGCAGCCACTTTAATTGGTCTTGGAGCTTTAATTTTAACCCCAATTGTTATTTTATTTTTTGCAATTACCATTATTGGTATCCCATTTGCTTTAATCCTTCTAGCGGCTTATTTAATTCTGCTTACTCTTAGTCTTATTTTTGCCTCTTTCTTTGTTGGTAATATGTTGCTAAAAAGTTTTATTAAAAAGCCACTTAATGCTTTTGTAATTTTACTTTTTGGTTTAACTATTTTTGTACTACTTTCTTCCATGCCTTATATCGGTTGGGCATTTACCTTGGTCTTTATGACTTATGGTTTAGGTGGTGCGCTTATTACTATTAAAAATTATTTATATGCTTAATCCAGAAATCTTTAAAGCTTACGATATTAGAGGTGTCCATAACGTTGATTTTGATGATGAGGCGGCTTATAAAATAGCTTTGGCTTACGTTGCCTTACGTAAAACTGACGCTGACTATGACGCTGGTCAACCGCTTAAACTAGCGATTGGTATGGATATGCGACTCTCATCACCAACTATCAAAGAAAAATTGGTAGCTGGTTTCATTGATGCTGGAGCACAAGTGTTAGATTTTGGATTACTATCTACCCCGGCTTTTTATTTTGCAGTCGCCAGTTACAATCTTGATGGTGGAATTATGGTTTCAGCTTCTCATAATGCTAGTGAGTGGAATGGGTTTAAAATGGTTCGCGCCAAAGCCGTTCCAGTTAGTGGAGAATCAGGCATACAATGGATGAAAGAAAAAATTCTCGCTAACGATTTACCCGTTTCAAATATTCGTGGCACCATCACCGAACATGATCACATCGTACAAGAACAATTATTACACGACAAACAATATATCCATCTCGAAAATATTAAGCCTTTAAAAATTGTAGTTGATACTGCTAGCGGTATGGGGGCTCAATATGTTTTTGAATTATTTAAAAATCTACCAATAGTTTTATTACCTTTAAACTTTGAATTTGATGGATCCTTCCCAGCTCATGAAGCTGATCCACTTAAAGAAGAAAATTTAAAAGAACTCCAAGCAATGATTACCGAAAAACAAGCCGATTTAGGTATCGCCATTGATGGTGATGGTGATCGAGTATTTTTTGTAGATGACCAAGGAAAAACAATTGAACCGGCAATTATTCGTGGACTACTAGCAAAACTATTTTTAGCTGATAACCCTGGATGCAAAATTGGTTATGATATTCGACCAGGAAAAATAACCCCAGATTTAATTTTAGAATATGGTGGAATTCCAGTTGTAACTCGCGTCGGACACTCATTAATTAAAGAACAAATGTTACGCGAAGATATTTATTTTGCCGGTGAATCATCAGGACACTTCTTTTTAAATTTACCAATTGGTTGTTTTGAAATGCCAAATATTATGATTGGAAAATTGCTAGAAGAATTTTCTAACTGTGGTCAAAAAATTTCTGACTATCTCAAACCATTTAGAAAATATTTTTCTTCTGGTGAAATAAATAGTAACGTAACTGACAAAGAAGCCGTAATAAAAAAAATTGCCGCTAAATACAGCGATGCTAAAATCAATTTATTGGATGGTATTACGATTGAATACCCAGATTATTGGTTTAATGTCCGCGGCTCAAATACAGAAAATAAAATGCGTTTAAACTTAGAAGCAATTAGCCCAGAAATAATGGCTCAAAAACGCGATGAAGTTTTAGAGTTAATTAAATAAATAAAAAAAAGACCTAGCTTAATCAGCTGGGTCTTTTTTTATAATAAAGAGAATTGAAAATAATAAATAACATTTCCAGCTGATTCACAATTGAATTAATTAAAAATTCTTGGTTATCATTTTTTTCAACGGTTGGCAAAATACAAAAAGCTTTAATATTAAAATTTTCTTGATTTGATTTTACAATACTACAAGACCCAAAAGAACACCCTCCGTTTAACAATTCTTTATTATCAATTTTAACCTTATCAATCTTTTTGCGTCCTCGAGATATAAAATACTCATGTAAACTATTACCCGTTTCCACATCAACTATTTTAAGTGTTACCCAATCAACATTAATAATACCTAAAATCCTTTCAGCGGTATGAACAAATAAAGCTTGAATGTCTTTTTTGCTTTCTGGATATTTGTTTACACTCCTAAAAACTTTTTTCATTTCTTCAAGCTGCAAATTGATTGAACCAATATATTTAAAAGTTTCTCGAAGCCTTTCTTCTAATTCTTCTTGTTGTTTTTTATATTTATCAACCTCTCGAGAATAAAAACCAAATAAGAGAGCCATTAGTAAAAATAACGACGATACAAAAATGGCTTCAGAAATATCTTCCGATAAACTCCAAAATTTAATATTAAAAAATGGAGCCAATATAATAAGAACTACATTAATTACAATTAAAAACAAAATACCACCTTTAAGTTTCTTATGCTTTCTAGACATATATAATTATTTTTTTATTTTAAGATATCTAACTGCCAAAATAGTGGCAATTGGGGCTGACAAACATAAACTGATAACCCCCACTAATGTTCTTACGATTTCTGTGGCAATATCTTCATTATTAATAATCTGCGAGACCGTTAAAAACGGCTCTTGATGAACACTAAATAACAATACTAGTGGTAAAGCCGCACTCACATAGGCTAAAAACAAAGTGTTAATAATAGCCCCTAAGTGAGCCTGTCCAATATTCATCGCCATTTTAAAAACCTCAAAACTCTTTAAGTTTGGATTAGCAGTTCTTAGCTGTTCAACTGCTTCAACTTGTCCTACTACTACATCATCTAAGACACCTAAAGTACCAATAATAATCGCCGCTAATAATAAGTTGTGAAAATTAATTGGCACTTTAATGGCATCAATTAAAAACACCACTTCTTCATTAGACGAACCAGACAAACGACTCCAGTAACCAAAAATTAAAGCTAAACTGGCAGTTACAATTAAAGATAGGGCAATACTTAAAACTGAAATGTGTGATTTTTTGTTCCAACCTTCAGTTAAATAAATTAAGGCAAATAAAATTAAAAAAGAAATTCCCACACCGACTAGCAGTGGATCATAACCAGCAAAAACTAATGGAACTAAAACTTTAATAATCACAAAAAAACTAACCACTAAAGAAAATAAAGCCATGACGCCTTTTTTACCACCAATAAGCAAAACGATACCGATAAAAATCAAAGTCAGCCAAAACAAGCTACCAGTTCTAACATAATCGGTAACATAAAAAACATAATTACCAGTTTCATCGCGGTTATAAGAAACTAAAACTTTATCATTTACTTTATAAACATTTGAAGATACAACATCAATTCCCGAGATACCGGTATAAATTTCTGTTTGACCTTTAAGTGGTCCAGACAAAATTCCCAGTTCTAAGTTTTGTTGAACCGCTTTAGAACCATTTTCTCTTAAAGTTTCTTTCTGATCTAAAACTTTTAAAACTTGGGCTTCAGCTGTTTTTGGTTTTTCTAAATTATTAGCGGCAGTGGCGTCAGTGCTAGTTGCAACATCAACTGAGCCGCCATCTTCACCCTCAGCTCGAACCATATTTGGTCCAAAACCAAAAAACAAAATTAGTAATATTGTAATTATTGTGATTTTTTTCATATACCTAATTATACCAAGATAAAGGCAGACTTAGAAGTTGACTAAAACATAAAAAATGAGCTTTTAAACTCATTTTTTCTAAATATGGGTGACTAACCCTAAAACTTGGCAAATTATTCTAATTAATAAATCCTCTACAATTTTTACTACCACAATTACATTTTCCGGCTGTCATATGCCCAATGCAAAATCGCTTGGCGTTGAACCGGACGACATGATTTATCGCCGGCTTCACAATGTTTTTTAATTTGAGCAATGTGCCGTACGATAGCTTTCCATCGCTTGATTTGTCGTTCATCTTCAATCGGGATTCGTCTGCCCATATAATATCGGCAATACCATTGGAACCAACCTCTTGGATCATCCTTATAAATCCAACCTTTTTTTATCCAAACGGATAAGGGCTGACTAGCATTCACTTTAAAAAAATTTAGCGCGGGGTCATGTACGTATGAATTTTTATTTTGAAATTTTGCCTTTGTAAACCAATCCTGAGGAAATTCTTTAACACAATCACGCATATAGACCCCACCAAAAATGCCAAGCGCAAGCATCTGTTTTGGCGTAAGCTCCGGCTTAAAATCAGGATGAAAATTTCGCCCCATCGGTTCGGTAAGTTGGTATTTGTAGTCCTTCTGAAATTTATCGTTTATCCTGACTATTTTTTTCATAGATTTTATTATTGAATATTATTCAATCTCAATCATTACTTCATTTCTATTTAGCCACGGGGCAGTAAATGGCGCGTTGTATCCGGCATACTCAGGTGATCCTTTTGGTTTAATAGAGTCTTGTTCTAAAAGTTTAGATAACTCTTGTTTTTTACCTGCAATACGTAGAGCATTTCTAAACCATGAAAAACTAAGTACTGCTACTTTTCTTGCGTTTTGCGGAACAATTTTTACTTCGGGATTATTCGGTTTTGGAAGTGTTTCAAGTGTATACTCAAATGGCATAACAAATGAAATAATTCTTTTTTTATTATCCCCGGTTTCAACTACTGGCGCAGTCATAGCTATTTTTTCTGACTCTGCTTCTGTTACCGGCGCAGTCATGGCAATACCAGTTTGTTTCGTGTTATTGCCAAAAATATAATCAGCTAGAATACTAAATCCCTGATTTATTGCTTCATCATAAGTACCAGATACTTCAACTTGAGCTGTGAGGTACGGTTTATACAAACGTATTTCATAACCCTTACTTTTCTCTATAACAGTATATTCTGGTGTTTTTACTGAACGATTTAAAAAATAGCTAATCGCGGTCCACACAAAAAGTATGGCGACAATAACCAAAATTATTATGTACATAATTTTTTTCATATGATTATTAAATTTCATTTAATATTATTCATATCTAAACCTCATCTTTATTTTATCTTCTATGGTTGGTATTGTCAAAAATACATATTTTTGTCATTTGCCAATATATAAGTACCAGTCAAATAAAAAAGAGCAGATAAACTCTACTCTTTTTGTTTATAGGGTGGCTAATCGAAAAACTTGGCAAACTTTTTTAATGGATTATTTGGTAAATTGATATAAAATTAAAAAGGTATGTTTTCTACTCTTATTTCTTCTTCATCACAATCAAAGCACTCTTCTTCGTTAGTTTCACTAACTGCCTTTTTTATCTTTTCAATCATCGCATCAACCGCTTGCCTTTCTTCACTCGAGAAAACACCTATAAAATCGCTTTCCTCTAATTCTTCACCAGCAATGAGGTGTTTCAATAAAACAATATAATCAAAATCTTGTTCTTTGTCTGCTGTTTTTATAATCAAGTGGTTTCCTGAGCTATTTTTTTCAAAAACTAATTTCATATCTTTAATTATTAAACTTTTTTATACTATATTTTTTTAATCTTTTTTTAATAGACGATTTTCCACCGTCCGTAACCCTAGCAATATGATCTATAACACTAGTATTATCAATTTTTTCTTCTAACCTTCCTGATTTAATAATTATCTTATTATTTTCATTAACACACAATATAATATTCTCTGCATCACCAATCATCGGTATTGTAGCATTATGAGAAACAATAATAATTTGTTTGCTCATCTTTAATTTTTTAATTGAATTAATAAGATCACTGTTTATATACTCAGATGATAAATTATCCTCTGGCTGATCAATTATTAATGGTGCCCTATCTCCGGTATATCCCAAAATAAGATCTAAAATAACAGAAGCTTTTTTACCAGGGCTTAAATTATAATAATCCACACCATCTTTTGTAATAATACTGTATTTTATTACATTTAATTCGCTAAATTTATTACAAATTTTATTTCCAAGATCATGATAATCATTAATCCCTCTACTTTTATTCCACCTTTCTTTAAAAAGGTTTTCTGGTAATATGTCTTCTAAATTCTCTACCAAAAACTCTTTTTTTAAAAAATAATTTAGAGATTCAGTAACTTTTTCATCATTCAAAATTAATAAATTTTCTATAAACAAACTATGCCCCATCGATAATATTGGGGGCGTTTGATGTTTAATCTCATATCTTGCTATTTTATTTATTTTTAATTTAAAGTTTCGATAATTTATAGCATAGCTAAGTGCAAATTTTAAAAGATTACTAAACTCATTATTTTTTGAAAAAGATATTTTATCTTTATTTTTAATTGATAAATCTATTTTTTCTTTTGCTTCATTAATAGCCAAGCTGATAAATTCTTCCGTGTCTGAGTACTTTTTTGATGAATTTATTTCTTCTTGCAGGGTTCGCACCGCATTATCATCGTGAACAATAAGTGGATTATGTAATAAGTAATCACTTATTTCAGAAAGATTATTTTTAAACTTAATATAATCATAATAAGATAATTTGGCTTTATTAAAACCCTTCATGGATGAAATAATATTTTCAATGATATTATTCTCTTCTTTATTAATGTTTATTAGTTGCGAAAGGTTTGCAATCTTCTTTAGACTAGTTTCCGCTAGTTCTACTTTTTCAACACAATCAAATAATTCTAAAATATCCTCTTTAAATGAACTAAACTTTAAATCAACAAGTTTTTGAGTTTCCAAATTCGAAGGGAAAACTTTTTTAACTATTTCAATGTCATCGATTTTCTTATACTGATCTTTTGAGTCAATAACTCCATTAATAAAACTTTGACTAATATAGTGAGGTAATATATCATTTGAATTTTCTACAACAATCTCATCAACTTTAAATCCATTTATATAATCGCTTTGATTAATTTTGTTTGCAAGTTTCTTATATAATGAATCGACAAATAAAGTTTTTCCACACGATGATCCACCAATAACAACATTTAATCCTGGGGTGAGCGTTGCATCAATATTAATTTTTTCATTTTGCAGCCTTACGCCTTTTATATATTGACAGTCTATAACAGGGGGCTTATCAGAATAAAACAGTCTGCTTTTTTCTGATAAAGAAAGTCTTAACCCTTCAAACGTAGGAAGAGCCAACATCCACGTAGGAGTAAACTCACCAGCATTTTCGTCTTTGGCGTTTGGATATTTTTGTGGATTATAATTATCAGAACAAGTTATTAAATTTGTAAATTCATCAATTCCTAATTTTTTAAAATATTCATCTGTTTTTTCTCGACCATTATTACCTCTGGCAGTAAATCCGTCAAAAAAATTATAGTAAATACTTTTTTCAATTATATTATCAAGAGAAGCGTCGCTTGGTATTGCTCCATTAAACACTGAGTGTTTTTGCCCTGCATGTGGTAAAAGTATAAAATCATAAGCATGAAACTTATTAATTATTTTCTGTAACAATGGGGCGTCATCATTAGGGCCAATGATTTTGTTTGGATATATTTCATTAAGTATTGTGTTTATCTCATCTATTACATCAGATGAAATATGATCTGTTTTAAAATATATATGGCAATGATATGGCTTTTTATGGTCATCATGTCTTACATGTAATTCTGCCCCAATAATAAGGTTCGGTATTTTTTCTTTTGCCACTAAATAGACTTCTTTATTAATCGTGTTGTGATCGGTAAAAGAAATTAAAAAATCAAGCCCACACGACTTTTCTTTTACCTTTTCAATAAGAGTATCAACATCATAATTCAGGTTAAGATTATTGGGATCTTCTGAGGTGTGTATGTGTAAATCTAGATATAATGGTTTCATAATTTAGATTAATTGTTTGTAATCAAAATTAAAAATTTTGAATATTAAAACTAAAGACGAAAATATTAAAAATAAGGATATAATTATATTTACCAACATCAATAAAACCGCAAATAAATGCATTTCCATTTCAAAGAGTAGCTTTGAAATGGGAATACTTAGCAAGGCAACAATTACATTTATGAACATAATAATAAAAAACCAAACCGCTTTTTTTATTATGTTCTTTTTTTCTGATTCCAGAGAATTAATTTTTAATAAAAAGCTTTTTGCTGTTAAATTCTCCTCATGGCTTAATGCGTCAACTAAAACATCTCTAACTTCTTCCCAAGAATAAGATTCTGAAGGAAGTCCTTTATAGTATCTTACTGTTGGAAGCGCATGATCGCGAATGCTTTCCAAGTTGTTATCAATTAACTGAATTTTAAAAACAACAGCTGTCCCCAAAACACCACCCAAAGCTAAAAACCCCTGAACAATTGTGCTAAATAAATAATAATACAGATTACTATCTGAGATTATATTAAAATTTCTAATTAAACTGTAGAAAATAAAAGAAATTAATATAATTAGAATAATTATAAAAATACATTTTTTTACTTTTAACATAAAGTATTTTTTGACTAATTAACTTAACGATATTATAATATTAGCACAATTAAATAAGAATGATATAACCTAAACCTTTATTTAAGGCATGGTTGCAAGTCCACAAAAGCAGAAATGGTCTCCAGACCAGTTTTTAGCTTTTGTGGCACATATTCGAAAGGGTATGTTAACTGTGTCGGGGGACCTTTTGTGTATCTTAACACCCCGCTCGGTTAAAATCAGCTCGTTTTGGCGTCTTATACAGTCCAAATTGAGCCGTTTATCTCATTTTGTGTCTTACCCTATTGCTAAACAGCCTTTATTGAAATTAGGACTGTATACGGCTTAGCTATTTACTTTTTTAAATTTGCGTAATAATAATTACTTTATAGTTAGCAAAATATGACAAACAAAAAGATACTAGTTGCCGTAGAATCAATAAGCGATGCTTTTGAAAATAAGCTAACAAATAAATCTGATGAGCTTTTTTATATCAAAACATCTGATTTAAAAGATTGGGCAGAAGACCAAAGTAAATTTATTATAAAAACCTTTGGAGATAAGCTAAACGATATTGCTATAAATTTTGTTTACAAAGACGGAGACAAAGAATTTGAGCCAGAAAATTTAACTCTAGAAATTAAAAAGTTTTTATTTTTTAAAGCCTTATCTAAATCTAAGTCTAGTTAATAATATGAAAAAAGGACAAACCATTTTAGTCTCCTGTTTAATATTTATATCAATTTTTATGATTGCCTATTGGCAATTTTTTTATATAAAAAATAAACCTTTGAGTTATGATCAAATTCAAAATTCAAAAATAGAAGCATCCTCTAATGACGGATATTACCAAAGCACTCGCAAGAACTCTATTATTACTTGGCAAGGAAAAATAAGCGCCTATTATTCTCAAATCACTGGGATAAAGTTTTGTATTATTGATAATGACCACACTGAAATAAAAATAGATAAACCTTGTGATTGGTTTTGGGCCTTATCAGATGAAACAAAAGAGGCTGATTCAATATCAGTTAATCCAAACTGGGATGGTCTGTGGGTAAACTATATTTTAAATTACTATAAAGTGTCATTTGATAAAAATTCTAATTTTTATAACGACACCTATAAAATAACTGGAAGAATAAGAGGGTTAGACTGCGGTGTTGATGATAAATGCATACCAGACATTGAAATTATTAATATAACAAAATAATTAATTTAAAAATTTATGTTACCAATCATTTTAACGGCTGTAATCACAGCTATCGTGACCGCTATTTTTGTTACCTATTGGAGTGGAAGCGCTAGAGGACAAGGAGATGCCTCTGTCTATGTTACAACCACTCTGTTAATTAAAGAGATAAATTTAATGGCAGAGAAACTTGGATATAAAGATGTTGGAGAATATTGGTCAAAAACAAAAGGTGAAGAATACGCCAAGGTTGGAGTTAATAACTTAGTCAACGCCATAAATTATATAAATCTAACAAAAAAATAAACTATGTCTTTATTAACAAAGTCTATTATTAAAGTATTTGCTTTAAAACAAAACGACATATTAACTTATTTAACTCAGTTCGTGACAAATCCAATTACACAAGTAATCTTTTTTTCTACATTGATTGGTTTAATTCTTATATTAATTTTTAAAAAACATTTATGAAAAACTCCATAAATTACTGGTTGCTTATTTTATTAATTTCAATTTTATCTGGTTTTTTGTTTTATTGGTTTCAGGTTAGACCGTCAAATATAAAATCAATGTGTTCTAATGAGGTGTCGTCTTGGATAAAAGAGAAAAAAGCCACCTCAGAAGATACGGATATAATAAAAACTAAGCTAGACCTATGTTTATACAGAAATGGGTTAAGTCGATAGTTTATAAAATCTTCCTAGACATCTAAGAACAGTTTTACGCTTAGCGTAACTTCAAAAGTGAGGGTATACGTCGGTTATTTAATTCATTGACGGCTATTTTTATTAGCCTTAAAATGTAAATATTAACTAATTCATACACTCCGTTAAAACGAAGTGGATAAAAATATGAAAGAAGATGATTCTGATATTAAAATAAAAGTACGCAATGAAGCAACAATTACAGCGATGGAACAGGAATATGAAAGAATCTCTCTTAATAAAGATTTTGTTAATGAAGTTAAAAAAATAAGAAGTAATTGGCTAATTCCAGAAGATGGTTTTTTATCAATATCAAAAGATTTTAAAGACTGGTTATTAAAAAATAAAAAAGATAATTTTAAAAAACTTAATATAAAAAGCACAAAGATAATAAAGACAAATCCTCAAATATTTTTAAATAAAGTTTATAAATGCATAGAAGACGATGGGATTAACGAAAACTATCCGACTGACTTATATTTCTTAGAAAGTGAAAAAACTTTTTATTATTTAATAAATGAACGACCATTTCCAGGCGTTGTTCATTTTATTTTATTTAATAATTTATTTATTCCAGAAACAAGAGAAACCCAATTAACCAGAGATCGTTATGGAAATATGGTGATTAGGTGTGGACCAAATTCAACAAAAAGAGATGTGGAAGAATTGTTATCTGTTATGAGTTTTTTTCAAAAGAAAATGAAAAATTATCATAAGGGTAAAAATAAAAGCAGCAAATTACACAACAAAGACAAAGAAATATACCAAAATAATTTAGAAGCATACGAAGCTTTAGACATACTAGGTTTAGATGAAAACAAATATAAAGCTAAAAAATCTTTAGCGACAATAAGACAAAGAAGAAAGAGATTTAAAAATAAAATCGAACACATTTCCTGACACCAATAAATGTCACTATACCAAAATTGATATCAGTTAAAATAGACCCGTAATAAACGAGTCTATTTTTTTATGGAAAATATAAAAGATGAAAACTTAATTGACTATGTTCAAATAATCCTGGACATTTTTGAGCAATAAATTTTTTGTATTTTCTTCAAATTTTATGAATAAAAAAAATTCTTTACTTAAAGCGAGAAAAAGCAAGAAGCCAGTTTTAGTTTTTAGTTGTACCAAGTATTTAATAAGTAAAATACCACACAACTATCAAATAGAAATAAAGGCTACAAATAAAATAAGTTATAAATTTTGGTATTCACCATTAGAGCTTGGGATAGATTTTGCAAAAGAAACCGCCGAAGAAGTAATAAAAAAATACTTTAGTAAAATCTAATATGAATATAAAAAAACTAATTCCACTAATAATTAATTCCCTCGACACGATTAATACAAAATCGGTTACTAAAGATATTAAGGTAATTAATAAATTAAGCGATACTCCATTAAAGGTTAAAGAACTACAAAAGGTTATTCGTGCTGAACTTAAAAAGAAAAAACAACAAAACAAACTGATTAATAAAAATAACCCCCTAGAAATAACATCATCAAAGGCATTATTGAAAACTAATTTTGATAAAGAATGGATTATTAAAGATTTGTTACCAGCCGATGGTTTAACTATATTGTCTGGAAGACCAGGAAACTTTAAAACTTGGGTGACTCTTTATTTTGCAATTTGTATATCCGAAGGGTCTTCCGTTTTTGGTGTTTTTAAAACCAAGAAAGCAAATGTTCTAATAATAGACGAAGAAGATTCTGGCGTGCTCATAAAAGATCGATTAGAAAAACTTGGTATTAAAAAAGAGACAGAAATAAATCTTAGCATAATGATTGGATTCAAAGCTGACAATGAAGAAAAAATGAATGTCTTAATAAAGGAAATACAGAAAAGAAATATTAAGGTTGTTATTATAGACAGCTTAATAAGAATTCACTCTGGTGATGAAAACAGTGCTAAAGATATGGCAAATCTTTTTACTCAAATATCTCGTTTAAAAAAAGCTGGTGTAACCGTCCTTATAAATCACCATCACCGAAAAAGCCAAAACAATCAAGATTCTGATAGTCAATCAATGCGTGGCTCTGTTGATATATTAGCAGCGCTAGATTGTCACATGATGATAAATAAAAAAGATAATGACTTAATAATTAAACAAACTAAAAACAGATATCAACCAGAAATAAAACCGTTTACTATTACGCCAACAAAAACTGACAATGGTATAAATTTTGATTATAAAGAGGGCTGTCAAGAAAACATTCAAGAAAGAAATAATAATATTGAGGTTGTTTTAAGTTTAATATCTAAACAAGAAAAACCAATAGCTCAAGATGAGTTAGCTAAAGAGCTTGAAGGAGTAATCGGTAAAAATAAGTTATGGGAAATTTTAAAAACACTAGAAGAAACAAAAAAGATAAGCCCAATAGTCAAAGAAAAGAATAAAAAATATTATATTAGAAATCCTGCTTTTTAGTTTTTTAAATATCTATGATTTTAAAAAGCTAAAAAGCAGAAAGTAAGAACACCTTTTTCCTGTATCGCTACACAATTTATAACAGAATCATTTAGATTTTTTTATTTGCGTCTTATATTATAACCATTCGTAATCATCTTTAACGCTATAATTTATGACCAAAAAAGCTATTGCGTATTACAGGGTTTCAACTGAACTTCAAAAAGAAGAAGGAACAATCGAAGTTCAAAAAATGAAGGTTAGAGAATTTGCTTTGAAGAATGAATATCTAATTGTTAGTGAATTTTCTGATGATGGTTTTAGCGGTGGTCTTAGTGACAGACCAGGATTAAAAGAGTTACTAGATTCTTTATCAACCACTGAAGCAGAACACATTATTATCTACAAACTAGATAGACTGGCTCGAGACCTTTATATTCAAGAAGGTTTAATCAAGGAGTTTAACAAGAACAGCAAACAACTCATATCAACACTTGAACCAGATTTAGATGGTAGTGACCCATTTAGAAAAGCATTTAGACAGATGCTCGGGGTGTTCTCTGAATTTGAAAAAGCAATGATTGCTATAAGACTTGAAGGCGGTAGAGAAAGAAAGGCTAAAAATGGTGGTTGGCATGGTGGAAAAATATATGGCTATGACAATAATGAAGGAAGTCTAATTATAAATAAAAACGAAGCTGAGACAATTCAACTAATATTTAAATTGAGAAAGAGTAAAAAATCTTTTAAGTTTATAGCCAATGAATTAACAAAAAATAATACACCAACAAAAAGAGGCAAAGATAAATGGAGCGCTTCAACAATTAAAAAAATGATAAGTAATCCAATTTATAAAAAAGGCATTATCTCATACAAGGGAGAACGATATTTATCTTCATCTGAGGTGATAATACGATAGTCTTTTTAGGGGGTAATAAAAGCATTAAAAACAACCTAGTTAAGTCCCACTTAAAAATTAATAAAAAATTATATGAAAAAGTTTTTCAGTTATATAAGAGTTAGCTCAAAAGAGCAAGCTGACACAGGAGCGTCATTAGATGCTCAACGAGAATGTAACTTAAAATATGCCCAAGAAATTGGAGTTGAAGTAACAAAAGAATTTAAAGAAGTTCAAAGTGCTGCTAAAAAGGGGCGAGTGCAATTTAATTTAATGATTAAGGAATTAAAAAAGAGAAGAGATGTTGCTGGTATTATATTTCATGATGTTGATAGATCCACAAGACAATATTTTGATTTAGCCGCTCTTATGGAATTAAGTGAAAGCGGTTACGAAATCTGTTATAGCAGAACTAAAATATCATTAAACTCGGCTGGCAGTAAAACTCTAGCTGGCGTACAAGCTGTTATGGCAAAACAATTTATAGACAATCTCTCACAAGAAACAAAAAAAGGAATGTATAAAAAAGCTGAGCAAGGGTTTACAGTATTTGGCAGGGTGGTTATTGGTTATATAAATAAAGGCGGTGGAGTAAGAGAGTTGGACCCGTTTAATGCCCCGCTTATTAAAAAATGTTTTGAATTATATGCTACTAATAAATACACTCTAAACGAACTAGCGGACAAAATGTATAAAATGGGATTAAGAAATTCAAAAGGAAAAAAGATAGAATTTACAAAAATCAGTAAAATATTAAATGATCGTTACTATGTTGGAATGATGAAAATAAAAGACAAGATTTACAATGGCAGACATAAACCAATTATCTCTGTAAAATTATTCAACATCGTTCAACAGAATTTACAAAGACGATTTACCCCTCACACAATAAAAAATGAATATAAATTTCAGCATATTCTTTTTTGTAACCAGTGTGGTAAAAGACTTAAAGCAACAACCGCTAAACATAAATACCATTATTACTTTTGCCGACACAAAGAGTGTAAAATGAAATCCGTATTAGAAGAAAAAGTTGAAACTTGGTTACTTACAGAATTTGGTAAACTACAATTTACAAAAATAGAAATAAACCAGATGTTAAAAATAGCCAAAGAATTAAGGGGTTCATATTTATTAGAGTTAGAAAACAAAGAAAAAGCTTTACGGCTACAAATTGATAGCTATACTTCAAAGTTAAACAAACTAACCGATATGTTATTAGATGGTAATATTGATAAAGAGGTTTATAATCAAAAACGAGAACAGTTCATTGAAGAAAAAAGGGTCTTGGAATCTGAAATAGATAACTTTAAAACAGTTAATGGAGGCTCATTTAGTAGAGTTGATGAACTAGCAAAACTCTTAGCTAACCCTGTCTATGCTTATAAAGTGGCAAACCACGAAAATAGAGCTAATCTTATTAGAAAAATGACCAATAATATCAAAATATCAGACCAAGGAATAAATATTGACTGGCAAACCACTTTTTTAGCCTTATATCAAAGAAAAAACGAGCCTGAAAGCTCGTCTTTTCAAAAGGGGGTGCCCATCGGGAATCGGACCCGAAATAACAGGACCACAACCTGCTGTGTTACCACTACACCATGGGCACCATACTATATCTTAAATAATCTGATTACTATTTATCGTCTTCTTCGTCTTCATCACCACCATGACAATCATGGTCACAATGACTACAATCACAACCACCAAAACCCAAAAGTTCATCCATCTTAGCAATTTCTTCTGGTGTTAATTCTTCTTCATTTTCATTTTTTATTTCTTCCATAGAATTAAAAATTAATTATACGTACGCCCGGGGGGAGTCGAACCCTCGTAACCAGCTTAGAAGGCTGGTGTTCTATCCGCTGAACTACGGGCGCATACTTTTATTATAAAAAGCTTCCTAGATTCTACAAGATATTGCTCTATAAGTCAATTCATGAAAAATCCCTTTGTTTCCAAGCCTCAAAAATTAAAATAGCCGCTGAAACTGACACATTTAGCGAATCAATTCCTGGTTTCATCGGAATTTTAATAATTTCGTCAGCCGCCTTAAGCCAAGCCTCACTTAAACCGGTTGCCTCAGTTCCTAATAAAATTGCCGACGCCTCTTTATAATCTGATTCAGTATAATTTTTAGCCCCAATTAAAGCAGCGGCAAAAACTTTAATTTCTTTATCATTAACAAACTTAATTGTATCCTCACGACTAGCTATTATAACAGGTAGTCTAAAAATTAAACCCTCACTGGCTCGAATTATATTTGGGTTATAAATATCTGTTTGTTCATCATTAATAATTATCGCATCAACCCCGGCTGCATAAGCACTACGAACAATCGCCCCTAGATTACCAGGCTTCTCCACAGCTTCTAAAATGACGATGAGTGGTTTTGTTTTTAGTTTAAGTGCCTCCAGCTCTAAAATCTGTGGACGAGCCACAGCTAGAACTCCAGCCGCTTTTTCTTTATATGATATTTTTTTATAAACTGCTTCGGAAACATAAGAAGTTTTAATATCCGAAAAATCAGTAAAATCTTCACCCACAATTTCTGGACAAATAAAAAGTTCGTCGATAATTATACCGCCATTTAAAGCTTCTTTTATCTCTCTTAAACCATCAATTATAAAAAGTCCCTGTTTTTTACGCTCACGACTTTTTTCTTGCAGTTTAACAATATTTTTGATTCGAATATTTTGTTCGCTTGAAATTATTTCCATATAAGTTATTATAACATACTGGTTTTATGTTATACTATATAAGAATAAATACAAATATATGCCTATACCACAACTCAAAAAACGCCCCGATTTTACCGAAGAAGCCTTAAAATCATGGAAAAAACCTCATTCTAAAAAAACCTTTTGGGAAAAAGTTTGGTTAAATCGCAAAAGATTATTAGCGCTACTAACTATTTTTGTAGCCTTTTTTGCCTTATTCGCTTTTATTGGAATTATTTGGATTAGCCGTGACCTGCCAAACCCAAACCAATTAATCAACCGTGAAGTAGCTCAAAGCACTAAAATTTATGATCGCACTGGCACTCATGTTTTATATGAAATTCACGGCGAACAAAAAAGAACTTTAGTCACCTTAAATCAAATTCCGGTTTATGCACAAAAAGCTAGTATCGCCATTGAAGATAAAAATTTTTATAAACATGGTGGTTTTAGTCTTTGGGCCATGTTTAGAACCGCTATAACCAATATTATTTATAACCGTTCAGCGGGTGGTTCAACTTTAACTCAACAATTTGTTAAAAATGCTATTTTAACTAATGACAAAACAATTACTCGAAAAGTTAAAGAACTTATTTTAGCTCAACAAATTGAAAGTAAATTTTCTAAAGATGAAATTTTACAGATGTATCTTAATGAAATTCCTTATGGTTCCAACGCTTATGGTATTCAAGCGGCTAGTCAAAAATATTTTGGTAAAGATGTAAAAGATATTACTATTGCTGAGGCTGCCTTACTAGCTGCTTTACCACAATCACCTAGTCGTTATTCACCTTATGGTTCAAATAAAGATTTATTACTTGGTCGTAAAGATTACATTTTAGATTTAATGGCTGAGCAAGGTTATATTTCTGAAGTTGAACGTGATAATGCTAAAAAAGAAGTATTAACTTTCCAAAAACCAGAAGCCAGCATTACCGCTCCTCACTTTATCATGTATATTAAAGGTTTATTATCCGATAAATACGGAGAAAAAACTTTAGAACAAGGTGGTCTTAAAATTATTACCACCATCGATTATGATAAACAAAAAATTGCTGATGAAGTCATTACTCAAAAAACTGCTAATTATTTAACCAAATATAATGCTAATAATGCTGCCTTAGTTGCCATTGATCCCAAAAATGGACAAGTCCTCGCTATGGTTGGTTCTCGTGATTATTTCGATGACAGCATCGCCGGACAGGTTAATGTAGCTACTAGTTTAAGACAACCGGGTTCATCTATTAAACCAATTGTCTACGCTGCTTTATTTGAAAAAGGTTATTCTCCAAATACAATTTTGTATGATGTAGTGACAAATTTCTCAACTAATTCAGCTCAACCTTATATTCCTCATAACTATAATTTAAAAGAATATGGTCCAGTTAGCATTAGAAAGGCTTTAGCTGGCTCTTTAAATATTCCAGCGGTTAAAGCTTTATACTTAGCTGGTGTGGATACGGTTATTAAATTGGCTCACACCATGGGTTATTCTTCTTTAGATGATAGTGTTGGTTTATCTTTAGTGCTTGGTGGTGGTGAAGTAAAACTTTTAGAGCACACCAATGCTTATAGTGCTTTTGCTAGAGACGGACAAGTCAGTGACATTGTTACTATCTTAAAAAGTTGAAGATAAAAATGGAAAAACTTTAGAAGAATATCAAACCAATACTAAAAATGTTATTACTTCTCAAACTGCCAGATTAATAAACAGTATCTTATCTGATAATTCGGCTCGTTCATTTATTTTTGGTGAAAAGAATAGTTTAATTTTAGGTGATAGACCGGTAGCCGCTAAAACTGGTACCACTAATGATTATCATGATGCTTGGGCAATTGGTTATACTCCATCGCTTGTTACTGGTGTTTGGGTTGGTAATACCGACAACAAACAAATGAAACCCGGTTCTGATGGTAGTGTACTTGCTGCTCCAATTTGGAAAGCTTTTATGAGCGGAGCACTTGCTGGCACACCAGCTGAATCGTTTAAAGAACCAGAAATTAAAAAAACTGGTAAAGCAATGATAGATGGCGAACTTCCAATTATTGGTACTACTCAAATCGATACTAGAACTGGAAAAGCAGCCAGTGCTAATACACCAGCTGAATTTATTGGTAGTAAAAATATTTACGACAATCATTCAATTTTATACTACGTTGATATTAATGACCCATTAGGACCTGCTCCAACTAATCCTGCTAATGATCCTCAATTTACTGGTTGGGAATCTGCGGTAGCACAGTGGGCTCAAAAAAATCACGAGTATGTTTCCTCATCTACTCCGATTATAATCGATACAGCTAGCTCCACGGCCTCTACAACTGATGTGAGCATTCCAACCACAACTGAAACTAGTAGCGCTACTAGTACCAAATAAAAAACAAAAAACCCGCCTATTAATTTAGACGGGTTTTTTGTTTAATTTTTTTCTATTGTCTAATTGGCATTACTACGTAAAGATAATCATCTTCTTTATCCGCAGTCAGTACACAGGGGGTGTTATTACTTACCACACTTAGTTTTACCTTATCACTAGTAATATTATTTAAACCATCAACTAAATAACGGAAATTAATGGCGACTTCGTTATCAATACCGGTAATTTCAGCATCAACATCAACTCGACTTTCACCACTTTGACCCGAGGAAGCAGAAATAATAATTTTATTATTTTTAAATTCTAAATTAACGTCATTAATTCCAGTTTTAGAAAAAATCGCTACTGCTTTTACGGCTCGAGATAAATTTTGTTTACTGGTAATAATTTCTGTTTTACTTTTATCAGGAATAATTTGTTTATAGTCTGGATATTGTCCGTTAATTAATCGAGATACTAGTTCAACAGAATCAATAGTAAATAAAATTTGATTATCTGAGATAGAAATTTTTACTTCACCATTTTGTTCAAAATTTAAATCTTCACTATTGTAATTACTTAAAATACGAAGAACCTCTTGCACGGTGCGCGCTGGTACAATTAATTTTTGATTATTAAAAGTATTATTAGCCACCACAGGAATTGCTTTTTCAGCTAGTCGATAACTATCAGTCGCTACTAAAATTAATCTATCATCTTCAAAGTTAAATAAGACACCAGACAATTCAATTCTGTTTTCACTATTTGAAACTGCAAATGAAACACTATTTAGTGCTTTCTTAAGTTCACCTACCGAACATGAATAATAATTATCTTGAGATACACTTGGAATTAAAGGAAACTCTTTAGCAGACTCGCCTTTAATTTTGGTTTTAAAATTTTCACATTCAATTTTAAGTTCTCCCTCAATTTCTTCTATTTCTACATTTTCACTAGGAAGCAAATTTACATATTCAGTAATAATTTTTGCATCAACAGTAAATTCACCGTCTTCCTCAACTTTTCCACGTAGTTTGTGGATAATTCCAATTTCTAAATTAGTACTAATTAATTCTATAGTATTTTGATAGGCTTTAATTAGAATGTTATTTAGAATTGGTAAGTTGATATTTTTACCTGTTCCGTGACTAACTATTAGAAGTCCTTTTTTTAAGTTTTCTTGGACGCTGATTAATTTCATATTATATTATTTAATATATATTTATATATAAATAATAATAACAATAAGGGGGTGGATAAAACTGAGTTGTTATTATTTTTTGACTGACGCTAGCTACTAAATAGACTTTTAAACTGTTGATTAACTATTAACTTCTTGTGTGGTAAAAGTGGTGTAAAAGTTGATAAGAAATTTTTAAATTTTTTTGTTAACAACTCATCACACATTCGTCCACAGAGTAAGTCACAGGAAGTGTTAAGTTGTTAACTAGTTATACACATGTTGTTCTATGAATTGGCGAACAACTGTTTAATGGAAGCAATCTCTTGTTTAATTTTTTCGTTTCTCGTTTTCTTTTATTTCGTGACTAATTTTATTATAAGCATGCATGGCTGTGGTGTGATCTCTGCCACCCATTTCATGTCCAATACTTGGATAAGAAGTTCTCACTTCTTCACGCATTAAATAAATTGCAATTTGTCTTGGCCACACAAGTTCTTTTTTGCGACTACTACCAATTAAATCTTTAGAACTAATATCGTAAAAACGACAAACAGCATCAATTACTTCTTTATTAGATAAAGATTTAGTTTGAGTATTAGCCACAAAATCTGACAAAATTTCTTTAACACTTTTTTCAGTGACATCAATATTTTTAATTTGATGAACAGCAATAATTTTATTGAGTAGTCCTTCAAGTTCACGAATATTGTTTTGAACACTCTTAGCTAATATGTTAAGAATTTCTGGTTTAAGTGGAAAACCTTTTTCTTCTGATCTTTTTTCCAAAATAGCGATTTTAGTTTCCATATCTGGTTTTCCCACATCAGCCACCATACCAGATTCGAAGCGTGAAATAAGACGAGCCTCAATCGCTGGTAATGATTTAGGTGGGCGATCAGATGTTAAAACAATTTGTTTTATCGCCTTGTTGCAATTCATTAAAGGTGTGAAAAAATTCTTGTTGAGTACCATCTTTACCACCCATGAATTGAACATCATCAATTAAAAATAAATCAACATTACGATATAAATTTTTAAACTCTTTTGCTTTTCCAGAGTGAACCGCTTGAATATAGTTGTTAGTAAATTTTTCTGAAGTGGTGTATAAAATACGATCAGTTTTTTTAGAAACTTCATTACCAATAGCTTGTAGTAAATGAGTTTTTCCAAGACCTACACCACCATAAATAAATAATGGATTATAAGCTTTACCTAAGTTATTAACAACTGCCCAACAAGCAGCGTAAGCTAATTCATTATTTTTACCAACGATAAAATTTTCAAAAACGTAACGAGAATTAAGCCCAAATTTATTTTCATTTCCATTCTTTTGAGGAGTAGCTGGTTTTACTGATTCAGTTTGGTTTAAAGTTTTTTGTGGTGTATTACTAGGTGTAGTGGTTGAAGTGTTTTTAACTGGTTCACTTATAATTGTTCCACTACCATTTTTTCTAAGCTCAACTTTATAAATAATATTTACTTTTTGTTTTAATACATTCTCTAAAGCACTTTGAATATTCTTATGATATTTTTCTTCTAGCCATTTTTTAATAAACGCATTAGGCACACAAACAATTACTTGTCCGTTTTCCACAGACGAGATAAAGGTGTTTTTAAACCAAGTAATAAAGTTAGCTCGCGATAGGCTAATTTCAATTTCACCTAAGGCTGATTGCCAAATTTGTTCGTAGGGCATAGAATTTTTTTGTTATGGTTTCATTATATTTGATAAATATTCTTATAACAAGCGCTGGCTTGTTCATAATATGTTAGTAACTTGTTAATAACTAAAATATAAAGAGCCTCCTTATATTATTGACCTTTAAAAATAAAAGTGTTAGAGTATATTAGAATTTAAATTTTAAAAATTATAACGTTTGTATGCCAAAGAGAACATATCAACCAAATAAAAAACGCGCTAGCGCTAAACACGGTTTTTTACACCGAATGGAAACTGAAGATGGCCGCGCTGTTTTAAAAAGAAGACGCGATAAAGGAAGAGCTGTTTTATCAAAATAGTAAACTTTTTAATTTAATGTTGGCGAAAAATAACCGCCTAAAAAAGAATAAAGAGTTTGATTTGGTTTTTAAAGAAGGTAAGACTGTTTATGGTGGTATCTTGGGATTAAAAATTCGTAAGAACACACTAGAAATTAATCGTTTTGGAGTACTACTTAGTACTAAGGTTAGTAAATTAGCAGTTATTCGAAATCTGTATAAAAGAAGAATAAAAGCTATTTTAAAACAGGAAGAACCAAAGATAAAAACAGGGTATGATTGTGTGGTAATTGTTTTACCAGCAATTATAAATAAAAACTATCAAGAAATTGAAGCAGAAATAAAAACTGCTTTTACTAAATTAAAGTTCTATAGATAATATAGGGCTTTAATTGTATTTATGAAAAATTATATTGATTTATTTTTCAAAAAAATAGCGATTGGTGGCATAAAGCTTTATCAAAAAACTTTATCTTTTGATCACGGACCACTTAAAGCCTTGTATCCACATGGTTTTTGTCGTTTTTACCCAAGTTGTTCACAGTATGGTATAGAAGCGGTAGAAAAGTATGGTATAATTAAGGGTGGTTTTAAGACGATTTGGCGAATTCTTCGTTGCAATCCTTGGAACAAAGGTGGCAACGACCCACTTATTTAATAAATTTATTAACATTTGTTTATGTCCTATCTTTATCAAATTATCTGTTATCAACCGATTTTAAATGTTTTGGTTTTTTTGTATAACAATACAGCTGATTTAGGCGTTGCCATTATTTTACTTACAGTTGTAATTAAATTAGCTCTTTGGCCATTGTCTCAAAAAGCCATTAAATCACAGGCTGAACTTCAAGCTATTCAGCCAAAAATGGAAGAACTTAAAAAGAAATATGCTGATGATAAAGCTGGTCTAGGTCAGGCCACTATGGATCTATATAAAGAACATAAAATAAATCCTTTATCATCTTGTTTGCCACTACTTATTCAATTACCATTTTTGTTTGCAGTTTATAGAGTTTTAAGAGTTGGTCTTGAACAGGATTTAGGTTTGGTTTATTCATTTTTTAGCTAAACCTGAAAACTATCATACTTTAGCATTTGGGTTTATGGATTTAAGTAAGCCAATAATTTATTTAGCCGTATTAGCTGGTGCCGCTCAGTTTATTCAAAGCAAAATGATGGAAGCTAAACAAAAAAAGGCTAATATTGGCAAAGATATTTCAAAAACTGAACCAGATATGACTACTATCATGACCAAACAAATGACTTATATGTTTCCGATTATGACGGTTATTATTGGTTTAACTCTTCCTGGCGGCTTAACTCTTTATTGGTTTATGTTTACTGCTTTAACTGCGCTACAACAATTTATTGTTTTAAAGACTCAAAAGAAATCAGCTATTTCTGGAATAAACGGACCAATTGAAGGTGAAATAATTAAATAAATATTGAACACAAAAAAACAGAGTTATAATTAACTCTGTTTTTTTATTTGTATTTATTCAAAGCTACGATCTTTGCCAACCACCACATTAAGTTTTCCAGCAATTATATTAATATCAGCCGGAGTTTTTATTTCAATAATATCGTCTAGTACTAACGGTTGGTTTGGGTTGGTTATTTTTAATTTATCAACTGATAAGAAACTTAAATCTTTTCCGTCGTCCTTTAATATAANNATCTAGTTTTCCATCAATAGGGTTAACTTTAATATTTTTATCATCGTTAGCAGAACTTTTTAAGTTGAAAACGCTGATAGTTCCCTTGTCTTGAGGTTCAATCGTGTATTCGCCATTAATTTCGATTAAAGAGCCTTGAGCTTCAATAGTAGCTTTATTTAAGAAATAATAGTTATTTACTAGACCAATATCAATTTTTTTAACGCGACGAGCGAGTAGTATATTACAAGCCTCTTCTTCTTTTTTAATTCCAAGTGAATCGGCAATTGAGTTGTCTTCACCAATTGGAATAATTGAAAATAAAATGTTTTTTTGAAAAAAGCCGTATAATTCATTATCAATTACAGATCCGATAATTTTATTAACGGTTTGGTTGTTGCCAACTGCAATAATAGTCTTGGCTCCATTTTTTATTTCATTTTGAATAACGTCACGAATATTTTTGATTGACCCTAATCTAATAATCTTTCCATTTAAACCCAAATCGGTTAAACGAATTTCAACCCGATTTAACACCCGGTTATACTTGCTTTTATTCAAGTAGTCATCATATATATAAATATTCATACATTTAGGTAGATACGCCTGTTAGGCCTTTATATATATGGTTATTCTTCTGTTTCGTCTTCAGAAATTTCTTCTACCGGTTGACGGTGAGAAGGTTTTCCGCTATTTGAAACATAAATAATCTGTCCATTAATTATAGCTCCCTTTTCGATAGATATCTCAGAATAATTAATATCACCAATAATTTTAGCTGTTGGACCAAGAGCTAAGTATTGATGAATTTTTAAAGATCCTTTTACTTCTCCATTAATAATGGCATCATTAGCCTCAATGTTGGCCACAACCTTAGCCTTATCGCCAATAAATAAATTAGCCTCAGTTCTTAGGTTTCCTTCTAATTGACCCTCTACCACAATGTTTCCTTCGCCGTGAAAGTTACCTTTAACTTTGATGGAAGCACCAATAATAGTTTCAGCTTCTTTGAATTTTTCTGGTTTGTTGTCTTTTGTAAACATAGTTTTAGGAATCCCTTAAGTTTTACTTTGGGGATTGCAAAATAAGAGTAAATCTATAACTTAATTGTATGGTATCGGTAAAGCTTTGTCAAAGATTTGACTTAAAATCATAAAAAAAATATAGTTATAAGATAGTCCCCGTAGTTTAATGGATAAAACAAGAATCTCCTAAGTTCTAAATCCAGGTTCGATTCCTGGCGAGGACACCACTTCACACCATTATTTTAATAAGTTATAATGGTGGCAGTAAATTATTGGGCCATTAGCTCAGTTGGCTAGAGTACTTCCATGGCATGGAAGGGGTCAAGGGTTCGAGTCCCTTATGGTCCACCAATAACAGATAAAAGAAGTTAAAAGGCTTCTTTTTTTGTTTGTCAAAGCTATCGTGGACAAATTAAAATCGAATGTTCTTCAAGGAACATAAAATATTGAAATAAATTAAAAAATAACAAACAAAACCCCTTGTTCCTTAAGGAACATACGTTTTATATTAAATATTAGCCAAAATAACTTTTTAATTCAATAAAAAAGAAAATAAAGAAAATTTGCTGGAATTCTTTAAAAAAGGTATAATTACACTTATATAAATCTTTTTTAACTAATTATTTATGATTTACGATACAATTATTATTGGTACTGGTCCAGCTGGTATGACGGCAGCGATTTTTGCTACCAGACGAGAGATGAAAACCTTAGTTATAGGGCGAGAAATGGGTGGCCAGGTGGTTTGGGCGGGAGAAGTTGAAAATTACCCAGGTTTTAAAAGTATTACTAACTATGAGTTAATTGAGCGCTTTAGAGACCAAACAGTGTCTTGTGGCGCCGAAATTAAGGAAGCTGAGGTTAAAAAAATTGAAAAAATTGATGATGACACTTTTAAAGTTATAACTAATAAAGAAGAATTTTTAACTAAAACAGTTATTGTGACTATTGGTTTGTCGCCTCGAAGATTGGCGGTTCCGGGTGAGATTGAATATAGCGGTAAAGGGGTGTCTTATTGTGCTAATTGTGATGGCCCATTTTATAAAGGTAAAACTGTGGCTGTTATTGGTGGTGGTAACGCCGCTTTTGACGCCGCTGAAGTTTTGTCAAAAATTGCTAGTCAGGTTTATTTATTACATCGCAATAAAGAATACAAAGCTTTTGATGCTTTAGTAACCGAAGTGTCACATCGAGATAATATTAAAATGTTAAGTGATGTAAAAATTAAAGAAATTGGTGGCAATGGTAAGGTTGAAAAAATAATTTATACTGATGCTGAAAATAAAGAAATCGAAATAAAAGTTGATGCGGTGTTTATTGAAATTGGACGAATTGCTAGCACTGATGTGGTGGCTGAATTTATTGATCGTGATGAAAAATTGCAGTTAATGGTAAACAATAAAATGGAAACTAAAACTCCTGGTATGTTTGCGGCTGGGGATGTTTCAAACGCCAGTGAATTTAAACAAATTTCCGTCGCTACCGGACAAGCAACAATTGCGGCTTTATCTGCGTATAAATATTTGCAGAGCAAAGACAGTTCTAGAACCGCAGCTAAACATTATTAATTCTGCATTCTCGTTTTTTGCTGTATAATATAGAAAAGAGTTAAATATTTTTTTATGAATAACGCTAAAATAAATTTGGTTGCAGCTGACATGGGTTATGGACACCAACGGGCGGCTTATCCACTTATGGATATTGCTAGTGGTAATAAAATTATTTCTATTAATAATTATGAAGGTGTTCCAGCTTGGGAAGAAAGTTATTGGAAAAATAGTTTAAAGTCTTATGAGCAAATTTCTAGATTAAAAAAAATTCCTTTGCTTGGTGGTTTAGTTTTTGCAATCATGGATGCATTTCAAAAAATTGACCCATTTTATCCAATTCGTGATTTATCAAAACCAACTACTCAGGAAAAATTTTTTTATCGCGTGGTAAAAAAAGGTTTAGGTAAAGATTTAGTAGAAAAATTAAATAAGAGCAATTTACCATTTTTAACCACTTTTTTTGTAGCGGCTTATTTTGCGGAAGCCCAAAATTATAAGGGTGATATTTATTGTGTTATTTGTGACACCGATGCTTCCCGTTCTTGGGCTAATTTAGATTCTAAAGATACTCGGGTTATTTATTTGTTGCCAAGTGAAAAGGTTCGCGAACGTTTTATGATGTATGGCGTACCCGAAAAGAATTTAATTGTAACCGGCTTTCCATTACCTAAAGAAAATATTGGTGAAAATCAAGAAATTATTAAAAATGATTTAGCGGTTAGATTACACTTATTAGATTCTAAAGGTGTTTATTTTGAAAAATATTCATCACTGATAAAAAATTATTTACCAGAAAAGATTGTTACTCGACCACTTACAATTACTTATGCGGTTGGTGGTGCTGGGGCTCAAAAAGAAATTGGACTGACTATTTTAAGAAATTTGAAAGATAAAATTGTATCTGGTACTTTAGCAGTTAATCTAGTTGCCGGAAATCGTCCTGAAATAAAAAAATATTTTGAAGACGGAATTGCTGAACTGGGACTAGATACCAATGTTAATATTAAAGTTATTTTTGATGCTGATAAAATTGAGTATTTTAAAAAGTTTAATCAAGCTTTAAGAACCAGTGATATTTTATGGACTAAACCATCAGAATTATCTTTTTATTGTGCCTTAGGTTTACCAATTATTATCTCCAGTCCAGTTGGTTCTCAGGAAGACTTTAATCGTGAATGGTTAATTAATATGGGGGCTGGTATCGATTCTTATGATCCAGAACATGTTGAAGATTGGTTACCAGATTTACTTGAATCAGGACGGTTAGCTCGAGCAGCGATGGATGGTTTTTTAAACGCAGAAACTATGGGAACTTATAATATTGAAAAACTTTTTAATAAATAATTTATGTCTTGGTTTTGGATTGCCGTTTTATCTTATTTTTTGTTGGCTATTGTTAACTTAACAGATAAATTTTTAATTGATAATGTTTTGAAAAGTAGTAAGGCTTATGTCTTTCTAGTTTGTCTTTTAGGTTCTCTAGTTTTTTTAATTGCTCCCTGGTTTTTACATTATCCAGGAACGGTTTTATTAATTGAAAATTTACTGACTGGAACTTTGTTTACGGCGGCTTTATATTTTTTATATGAAGCACTACGTCGGGGTGAGGCCACTCGTACTGTTATTTTAATTGGTGGCATGATTCCGATTTTTTCATTTATTATCGGTTGGTTAGTTTTAGGTAATACTTTTGCGTCTGGAGAAATTTTAGGTTTAATATTTTTACTAATCGGTATTTTTTTAATCGCTTTTTTACCAGGACGACATTCTTTTTGGGAAAAACTTTGGAGCCGCTTTAGATCAGAAGATTATAAAAAAAATTCTTTACTACTAGCGATACTAGCTGCCTTTTTTTATGCTGTATTTTTTTCAGCCTCCAAATATGTTTATACCGGTCAAGAATTTTGGAGTGCTTTTATCTGGGTTAGACTCGGTGCTTTAGTTACAGTTTTATTTTTCTTATTTGATAAAAAAAGTCGAACCGAAATTATTAAAAATTTAAAAGGAGATGATGGAAAAAAACATAAAAATAAAAATATTTTTTTGTTTTTGTTTAATCAAGGTTTAGGCTCTCTTAGTTTTATTTTACAAAATTTTGCCATTTTCTTGGGACCGGTAGCAATTATTACAGCCTTACAAGGAGTTCAATACGCCGTGATGATGTTCTTCTCTTTTTTCTTAGGCTTCTTTTTTAAAGAGTATAAAGAAAAATTTTCTTGGCGGTCTTTAATTCAAAAAACAATTGCCTTAATCTTTATTAGTTTTGGTTTATATTTAGTCTCACTCTATTCTTAATTTATGAAAAAACAAAAGAAAATCAATATCTTGATTGGCATCGGGGTTTCTGCTTTGGTAATTTTAGGCGTCTATTTATTTTTAGCTCTTAAAGTTTTAAATAATTTTCCATCCAAAATAACTTTAGAGCACCGGTCTGGTGAATTTGGTGCTACTTTTTCTAAGAAATTCTGTGACGAGTTAGGTCTTGATTGGAAAGAAACTTATATTGCTATTTTAGATGATCTTAAGGTTCGTTATTTACGATTACCTACTTATTGGGATGAGATGGAAAAAGATGAAGGAGTTTATAATTTTGCTGATATGGATTATATGGTAAGTCAGGCCAGTAATCGTGATGCTAAAATGATTATTACGCTTGGTCGTCGACAACCAAGATGGCCTGAATGTCATAGTCCGGCTTGGGTAAATAAAAAAAGCACTGAGGAGTCTCGTGCTAGTTTACTTAAAATAATGAAAGCGATTGTTTTACGATATAAGGATAATACTCATATCACTAACTGGCAGGTGGAAAATGAAGCTTATCTTGGAACCTTTGGTGTTTGTCCAACCTTTGATCCAAAATTCTTACAAGAAGAAGTTGATTTAGTTAGATCTTTGGATTCACGTCCAATTATTATTACTGGTTCTGGTGAAATGAGTTCTTGGCGTAAAGAAGTAAAAATGGGTGATATTTTTGGCACTACTATGTATCGAGTAGTTTACAACAGCTGGGCTGGTTATATTAAATATATTTTTCCAACTAGTTTTTATGATATTAAAGCTTATTTAGCTGGAACAACTCCGGAAAAATCTTTAATCATTGAACTTCAGATGGAGCCTTGGGTGGACCAAGGGAAAATGGTTTATTTAACGACTGATCAGATAAACAAATCTCTTAGCATTCCGCAATTTAAAGCTAATCTTCAGTATGCCCTTGATACTCACTTCGATCAAATATATGTTTGGGGAGTTGAATGGTGGTATTGGGAAAAACTTTATGGCAATCAGCAATATTGGAATATTGGAAAAACACTTTTTAATTAGTATGTTTAAGTGTGATAATGTCTAAGATTTTGTTAGCCCCATTATCAACCCAATCTTTAAAAAGCCGTGTCGATTCTGTCGAGCGGTTTTTTTGATTTAGAAGTGCCGCATCAATATTAAAAAAAGTATCAAAAATAGCTAACTTAGAACGAAGTGCGTCATGAGCATTACATAACTGTTCATAATGGTTTTTAGTTGGCACCATTAAAATGTTCTTTTGCAAATAAGCGGCTTCACAAATTGATTCAAAACCACCAGTTGAAATGTAAGTAGTACAATCTTGTAGCAAATCTAAAAATTTTTGGCCGCTAATTGGATGAAATTTTAAACTATCACTAAAAGCAAAAGTATCAGTTTCACCTTTTTTGTCCCAAAAGGCTTCAATTCTTTGTTCTGGATGTTTAAGTGACCAAGCTTTTATCTCATCAAAACAGCCAGGGTTTAAAGCATAAGACAAAATAAACCCTTCACTTTTTGGAGTTAAATTTTTAACCGCCGATCTAATTAGTGGTGGACAAACAAAGATTTTTCGATCTAGAACATCAGCCTCTTCAGTAAAAGATAAGGCAAGTAAAGCTTTTGAACCATAAGAGGTTAGATGGTTATAAAAAGAAAAATATTCATAATCTTTAAAATAACCTTTTGGTCTAACAAAAGCTGGATGTTCTACAAAAAACTGATGTCCGATTGAAAATACTGGAGCTTTTTGTTTAAAAAATAAATTATAAATACCACACAATGGTTCAAAAAAATTAATCACTACATCTGGTTGATTTTTTTTATATAATTTATGAATCGTTTTTAAACTATTAATGTAAGAGCTAAGTCTTAGAACATTAAATAAAACACTTTTTCTAAAATCAATACCGGTACCTTCTTTATTAATTAAAAAATAAGGGCTTTTAATATAATAAATTGGCGCCCCAACACCTTCAACAAAAAACTCAGGAATTGTTCGTATAGGATTTTGGTTCATAACCACGCCAATGATTTCGTGGCCTTCTTTACGTAATGATTCTGATACAGATAGGGCTTGGGTTAGGTGACCGCGACCCTCACTTTGGACAAAAAATAAGTATTTCATAAAAATTTGATTACTCTATAATTATGGCAACAATTATTTTCTTTGGCAACTGATTAAAGGTTGTCTTTAAATAAAGTCAAGTTTTTATAGGTAAACAAAAAGAAGTCTCGTAAAAGACCTCTTTTTAGTGAGCGGGTAGGGGGAATCGAACCCCCATCCTCAGCTTGGAAGGCTGATATAAAAAACCATTATACGATACCCGCCTGATTTAGATATAATAACTGAACTTTAACGACTAGTCAACTGGCTATTTAGTGTCTTTTATGGTTAATAAAAAAGGAAAAGCCGAACAAATAAAAATGGCAGTGGCTAAGAAAATGTAGTTAATTGGTAAAAAAATTAAAACAATAACTGAGATTAAAGAACCAATTAAATAACCAAAAGGCATAGAGGTTCTAAATAGATTAATTTTATCCACATCCTTATCGCTAACATTTTTAAAGAAATAAGACTCACGCATGGCTTCAATTAAAGCTGCTCCAACACGACTAATAAATAAAATAGCGGCCCAGAACCAAATATTGGTTGAAGTGCTAATTGCAAAGACACATAAACAAATAATAATAATAAAGTAACCAAGACCAAACATTTCAGTTTCACCAATGTATTTATCAGCAATAAAGCCGGCAGGAATTTCTACAAATAAAAATGGAATGAGCATGATAGAAAAAATTAAACCAAGTTCAGACCAAGTAAAACCAAGGTTTCGGTTAAGATAAATCGGAACAAACATTACAGCGGCATTAAAAAAAACATTAAGCAACATAGCCAACCAAAAAGCACCTCGTAAATTATGATTGGAGTACATGTCTTTTATAGATTTTATAAAAGATGTTTTATAGGTTTGATGACCATCTATTTGAGCCCCTTTGATAATAAAAATTATAAGAAAAGGAATAATTAAAAAGGCGGCGCCTAAAAAGACACCGGAATAATTACTCAAATTAATAAGCCAAGCAGAAACAGTTGGAGAAATAATCCAAGCTAAATTTATAATGGTAAAATAAACTGTTCTAATGCGACCCGTAGATGAATTGCTGGAAAAACTTTTAACAAAAATATCCATGTTTATCCAAATCAAATTTAAAGCGATTTGCATTAAAACAAAAAATAAAAAAATTAAAATTGGTTTAGTTGTTATACCTAAACCAACTAACGAAGTAATAAAGATTAAAGATACGGTGCCAGTGGTAAAATAGTTACCCAGCTTTTTAATTATTTGAGGAAAAAATAAAATTGTAATAATTGAGATAGCGTTGGCGGCGATAAAAAACCAATTAACAGCTGAGATGCCAACAAAAGACTCTAAAAAACTTGATTGAATATAAGCTGGTATGGCGCCGGCTAAACCTAAAAAAAAGGCCATTACATATAGTACATATAAACTGGTTTTTGGTTTTTTCCAAAAAAGTAAATTAAACATGGGATGATTTTTTATAAATAATAACAGCAATAATTAAAATAACTAAACTTATAATTTGGGGCCAACGCAAACCAAGAAATAATGGCGTAATATCAACTTTAATAAATTCTAAACTAAATCTAAGAATTGAATATAGAGCTAAATAAATAGCTGTAATTTTCATGGCCATTTTTCTAGTTAGGTCATGTTTTTGTTTATATAATAATATTAATAAAAGAAGTGTAATAAAACATAAACCTAAGCTCTCATATAAAAAAGTGGGATGAAAAAAACTTTGATTAATATAATCTAAGGGTCGATTTTGAATTTCAATCGGAATTCCCCAAGGTAAATTAGTTGGCAAACCAAAAAGTTCTTGATTAAACCAGTTACCCCAGCGTCCAATCGCTTGACCTAAAGCTAGTCCAGGTACCACAATGGCGGCTAATTTCCAGAAGTCTAGTTTATTTTTTTTAATAAACAAAAATAAAGTAATGGCTCCGGCAATAATTGCGCCATGAATAGCGAGACCGCCTTCCCAAATTTTTATTATTTGATTTGGATGAGCTATATAATATGGAAATTCTAAAAAAATTTCATAAATTCGAGCCCCGACAATTCCAAACAATACTAAGTAAAAACTTAGGTCCCAAACTTTTTCAGACTCAACCCCAAAACGCTTTGCCAGACACAAAATTAAAAATAGGGCCGCAAGGATCCCTAAAACAATAACCAATCCGTACCAATAAATGGTAATTATTCCATAATGAAATAGCACAGATTGGGGTATAAAGTTGTGAAGATAAGAAAACATATGTGCGGGCGGAGAGACTCGAACTCTCAAGAGTTGCCCCGCTAGCTCCTAAGGCTAGTGCGTCTACCAATTTCGCCACGCCCGCGTAGTTATTATATTATCGGATTATTCTTATATTGTAAAGATTGTGATATAATAATAAAAAATAACTCTAAAAATATTAATATGAAAAAAATTTCGTTCATCAAGTTTTTTAAGGAACTAACAATTTTTGATGTTCCTTCGGTCGGTGGTAAAAATGCTTCTTTAGGAGAAATGTACCGCAAATTATCAGATAAAGGAATTAATGTTCCTAATGGATTTGCAACTACAGCTGATGCTTATCGCTACTTTTTAGAAAGCACTGGTTTAAAAAATGACATTAAGGAAATTTTAAAAGACTTAAATACTAAGGATGTTAGAAATTTAATGAAACGCGGAAAAGCGGTTCGTGAGCTTATTTTAAAAACAGAAATGCCAGAAGATTTTAAAAAAGCAATTTTAACTGCTTATCGAAAATTATCCGCTGAAAATAAAGTTAAAAATTTAGATGTAGCTGTTCGTTCGTCCGCTACGGCTGAAGATTTGCCAGACGCTTCTTTTGCTGGGCAACAGGAAAGTTATTTAAATGTAGTGGGTGAAAAAGCTTTACTTCATGCAGTTAGAATGTGTATTGCTTCTCTTTTTAATGACAGGGCTATTTCTTATCGAGCTGATAAAGGTTTTGATCATTTCTCAATTGCCTTATCAGTTGGAGTTCAAAAAATGGTTCGATCGGACATTGGTGCTTCCGGTGTTATGTTTACTATTGATACCGAATCAGGCTTTAAAAATGCGGTTTTAATTAATTCTATTTATGGTTTAGGCGAAAATATGGTTCAGGGTCGTGTTAACCCTGATGAATTTTATGTTTTTAAACCAACCATGGCAATAATCTATAAATCAATTGGGAAAAAGGCACTGCGAATGATTTATGATTTGAAATCTAAGTTGGCAGTTAAAAATATTCCAGTTCCGGTCGCTGATCAAATCAAACAATCAATTACTGATGAACAAGTTAAGCAACTGGCTAAATGGGCGATTACAATTGAAACTCATTACAAACGTCCAATGGATATTGAATGGGCTTACGATGGTAAATCTAAAAAACTATATATCGTTCAGGCTCGTCCAGAAACCGTTGAAAGTATTAAAGATCGTAATGTCTTAGAACGTTATGTTATCAGCAAAAAAGGTAAAGTAATTGTTAGTGGTCAAAGTGTTGGTAGCCGTATTGGTGAAGGTGAGGCTAATCGTATCATGAGTATTAAAGATATTAATAACTTTAAAAAAGGACAAGTGCTTGTAACTGATATGACTGACCCAGATTGGGAACCAATTATGAAGATTGCTTCTGCTATTGTAACTGATAAAGGTGGCAGAACTTGCCATGCTGCGATTGTGTCTCGTGAACTAGGAATCCCTTGTGTGGTAGGCACTAATAATGGTTCAAGTAAAATTAAAAAAGGTTCACAAATTACGGTTTCTTGTGCTGAAGGTGACGCTGGCTATGTATATGAAGGTAAAATTCCATATAAATTGGAAAAGACTAATATCAAAGAACTTAAGCGTCCAAAAACTAAAATCATGATGAATATTGCGGAGCCAGACCTAGCTTTCTCTTGTGCTCAAATTCCTAATGATGGTGTTGGACTTGCTAGATTAGAGTTCATTATTAATAATTACATTAAGATTCATCCTTTAGCACTGCTTAATTATAATAATTTAAAAGATAAGGCCGCTAAAAAGCAGATTGATGCTTTAACAGTTGGTTATAAAAAGAAATCGGATTATTTTGTTGATCGTTTAGCCCAAGGCGTGGCGATGATTACCGCGGCTTTTTATCCAAAGGATGTAATTGTTCGTTTGTCTGATTTTAAAACCAATGAATACGCTAATTTAATTGGTGGTCGTGAATTTGAACCAGTTGAATCTAATCCAATGATTGGTTGGCGTGGGGCTAGTCGTTATTATGCCCCAGAGTTCTTGCCTGCTTTTGAGCTTGAATGTCAGGCCTTAAAGCGGGTTCGCGATGACTTTGGGCTTAAGAATTTAAAGATAATGATACCTTTCTGTCGTACCGTAGAAGAAGGTAAGAAGGTTTTAAGTATTATGGCGGCTAACGGCTTAAAACGAGGTGTAAATGGCTTAGAAGTCTATGTTATGGCTGAAATACCCGCTAATGTCATTTTGGCTGAGGAGTTCTGTAAGATATTTGATGGCTTCTCAATCGGTTCTAATGATTTAACCCAATTAGTTCTTGGTATTGACCGTGATTCTGGTGGAACTTTGAAGATCGAGGGTGTTTCTAATGAAAAGAATGAGGCGGTTAGAACTCTAATTAAGTCACTGATTGCAACTGCTAAGAAAAATCATCGTAAAGTTGGTATTTGTGGTCAAGGACCAAGTGATTTCCCTGATTTTGCCCAGTTCTTAGCCGATAATGGGATTGATAGTATTTCCCTGATTCCTGATACGGTAATTAGCACCACTATGGCGATTTCTAAAGGAGAAAAGAAAAAGAGTCGTGGTTTTATGTCATTTTTGTTCTAAAATTACACATAAAAAAGACACCCTAGCAAATTACTAGGGTGTCTTTTTTTACAGTATATAGATTTAAAAATTATTCTAAAACTTGAATTTTGGCTGTTTTTACACCAAATTTGATAGCACTAGCACGATCTTTCATCCAAATATCAACGCGATTAGGATGTTTAGCATTCATACGGTCGCGAACTACGAAAATTCGATCACCATATAATTCAGGAATTTTAACTTTAGTACCAAATTTTAAGAAGTTGGCAGCAATAGTATCTTCCTGTCCGTGTTTACAAACATCGAAACCGTTGGCTGTAGTACAAGGAGAATTATCGGTTTGTCCGACTTCGGAGTTGTAAGCGGTCATAACATGAACGCTGGTGCTTTTTACTTTGAGTTCTGGAGTTGAACTTGCTTTTACTGGAGTTGCCACAGGAGTTGGCGTAACATCAATGTTATCGGCAATTTTCTGGGCATCAGTGTCCATATTAGCGCTTTTATTAACACCATCAAGACTAATTATGTTATCTTGTGCTGCTACTGTTTCAGCCGCTAATGCTGGAGTGAAAAACAATACAAACTGAAAGACACAAGCAATAAGCAAAAATATTAAAAAACTTTGCTTACTACTGAGAGGCACTATTTCCTCTCCAAATTTTTGAAGACGTTTTTTCATAAGTTTATATATTTGATTTGGCCGAAAATAAAAACCCGTTTTTATGGGTTTGTTTTTGCGACCTTTATTTATAGCATAGCTATCTTTCCAAGTCAAGTCTGGCCTGGGGATAAGTCATTGACATTATCTTCTAAATATGTTATACTTTTTTTAGCTGAAAATGTAATTTTTAGCCCAAAAATTTTGAATATTAACAATCAAAAAATAGTACACGATGAAAAAAATTGTTTTTTTTCTTTTAGCCGCGTTAACTTTGGTAAACGTTAAGGCTCAAACCTATCAAGAGACTCAGCACCAAACCAGTAAAGAAATTTCTAGTCTTAATATCTGTTTAAATCAGATTAAAGACAAGATTTATTATTACGAGGTGACACTGGAGGAAAAGTTGAATGATGCCGCTTTTATCAAAAAGCAATCTCTAAGCTATTTGAGCAAGCTTAAAAAAGAAAAATTCTTTGCTCAGGAAAACCTGGAAAACCTTAAGATTCAAAAAGAGGCAATCGAAAAGACTTTGAAAGAGCTTACTAAAGTAAGTTTGGCTAGTACTGAAGCTCGAATTAAAACCGATGCACAATCAAACCTGCCTGAACAAATGGGACGACGAGAGTACAAAAGAAGAACTCGGTCTCAAATGTTTGCCGCTTCTCAAGAAATGTTAAGTAGCCCGGTGGCTAGTAATGGACTGTCTGGTATTCTGATTAATTATAAAACTGGTGTAAACGAAATTGCCACTTTTAAAATTACCAGAATTGGTTTTCCGGAATTCCCCGCAATTATTAAAGCCCTGGATCCCCAAGAGAGAGTCGTGATGAATTTACCAATCGGAGAGTATTATGTAGAAATTGATTGTGGTAATTATCACGGTCTCGTAAGATGTAGTGTTGATCCTCGAGTGATTAAGCATTGCGACAAAAAAGAAGTCTACTGGTTTGCCTGTAAACTTCAAAGCGACCTTTAATCAAAACGATTAAAAAAGGACTATCAAAATTGATAGTCCTTTTTCTTTTATCTAAAAGTATTTGTTTATCCACCAATTGCACCACCAGAACCACTACTGTTACTGGAAAAAGGTAAATAAGTGAAGACGGAATAAGTAATTGTATAAGCGGCAATGACAATAAGTAAACCGATGATTGAATTCTTTAAAGAGCTTTTAGCTTTTTTAATATCATCTTCGTTGCCCTGAGAAGTCATCCATTTAAAACCAGCCATAATAGTTAAAACCAAAAATACAATTCCTAAGAAACCTAGGATGGTTTGAATAAGAACTGATATAATGGCAGCTAAATTGCTGTTACCACTAAGTCCTGATTGAGCCATTAGGGCAGTGTCTTGTTTATCTAGATTATCAGTTTGGATGCTGGCGGCGAGTGCAAACGGAGCGGTAATTAACTGAATTATGAATAAAAAAGTGATGGCTTTTAAGTTTTTTAATTTGCTCATATTTTTATATTTTGGCAATAAAGGTTGTTTTAATGAAGGTCCAAATTGCATAAGAGGAAATAACTATAATTAAACCAATAATGGCTCTAGTCATTGAATCTTTAGCTTTAGTAACTGATTGTTCATTGCCTTGAGCAGTCATCCATTGGTAACCAGCTAAAATAATAATAAAGATAAAAATAACCCCTAAAATACTTAAAACTGTATTAATTAAAACACCCAAAGTAGTGGCCAAGGTTGTTTCATCGGCTTTGGCTGTGTAAGGGCCGTAAGTAGTAGCCGTGTTTTCTAAACGATCTAAAGGTGAGGCACTATCTTTTATAACTGAGGTTGTTGAGGTGGCAAATACAAAACCAGGAATCACTAAAACTAAAGTTAAAAATACAATATTAAGCCACGATTTGAATTTTTTAATCATAAAAATATTTTTAGCAAGAAAGTAGTTAAGGCATAACTACCAATTATAAAGATTAAACCAATAATAACATCAACAAGATTTTCTTTAGCTTTAGTAACCTTAGCTTCGTTGCCACGAGCAGTCATCCAAGTAAAACCACTGTAAATCAATAAAGCGATAGCAATAATACCCAGAATAGAAAATAAACCAGTCAGTAACATACCAATATAATCTTCTGGAGTTTTTGTAGCATCAGTATAACCGGCTTGTCCAGCAAAATTAGTCAAACCGCTTTCAGAGGAAAAACCATCTTTTAAACCTAGGGCTAAAGTTGGTAGTGCCCCTAAAATACCACCTATTAAAATAAATGATAATAAATATTTAGTTAAATTTAGTTTTTTTATCATATTACTGTGCTTCTGGTGTTGAATAATCAGCAGTATTAGTTATTGTTTCTTGGGGTGTATTTTTTTGGACACCTCCTTGAAAAACATTAAAGACAAAGAAGGTTAAAGCATAAGATAATAAACAAATAGCCAAACCAGCAATCGCTCGGGTTATAGTTGTTTTAGCTGTATCCACTTGACTAGTATTACCTTGAGCCGTCATCCATTTAATACCAGCGTAGATGGTAAGAATCATAAACACTAAACCACCCATTGAAAAAAGAACTTTTAATATTAAACCAATATAATATTCTGGAGTTTGGGCGGAATCAGTTGAATAACCAGATGGAGTTGCTATTTCATTAATACCACTATTTTTGGAAAAATCATAAGCTTGAACTGAAAAAACGACTGAACTTAAAAAAACAAAGCTTATAAAAAATAGAGATAGTAATTTTTTCATAAATATACTATTTAGCTAATTGATTTCCCACAAATAAGGTTAGTGAATAAGCGGCGCTGACAATGATTAAACCAATAACAGCGTTAATCAATAAGTCTTTAGCTTTTTCAACTTTGGCAGAATTTCCTTGAGCAGTCATCCACATTAAACCAGCATAAACTGTTAAAACAAGGAAAATAACACCGACAAATGATAAAATTAAACCAACAATACCACCAACACGGTTTAAAATGGTAGTTCTGGCACTAGTATCGCTAACTTGAGATTTGTAAGCATCAATTTTTCCGGCTGTAGCATCAAGCCCCCCTAAAGGAGTTTGGTCAGCAGCAAGAACAGGGCTTATCATAAATAAAGATAAGCTAAAAATTAAACTAACAAAAAAGTATTTGATTAATTTCATATAGTATTTTTTACTGCTCTAAATCTAAATAAATTTAGGTTTAAGGCGGTAACCCCCATAATTATGAGGGAACCGTTTTTTCTGAAATCGATTTCGGAAAAATTATTTAATATCAACGGTTTGACCGGTTGTTAAGTTAACTGATTGGCTAAGAACCCAAGAGGCAATACCCCAAGCAGATAAGATGATAACGATACCGATAACACCCGCACTCATTAATTTTTTAGCTTCAGTGATTTTATCTTCACTTCCACCTGCAGTCATCCATTTAAAACCAGCTAATAAGATAATACAAACAGCAATTAAACCTAGAAACATCATACCTGTATTAATCAAAGTGGTAGCTGTTTTCATTGGAGATTGATTACCTAAGTTAAGACCACTGGTCTCTACTTGGGTGATACCTACGTCAGGAGTTCCGGCAGCTAAAATAGCGGCGCTTGGAAGAACAACGATAGATAAAACAAAAACTAATGATAACAAATTTTTTGTAATTTTTTTCATAATTCACCACCTTTCTAGTTTTAATAATTTTTAAATTTTATACCATTATTTTAGCATAACGGTGTCGACAAGACAACTAATTAAAGCTGATTTTTTTAGATGTCAAGGTGGTGACAAAGCGTGATAGTATCTTTATTTTTAATTTTTATGGTTATTAAATCTAGCCTCGCTAGGTTGTAATTAAAATGCTTTAAACGACAATATGCATTTAAAGTTAGCCTTAATCTGGCTACTTGTTTGGCACCCAAAACGGTAAAAGCAGGGCTTATCTCGCTGGTTCTGGTCTTAATTTCAAAACCAACTAAACCATCTTTATAAGCGATAATATCTAGCTCTTTATGGTGATAATGCCAATTAGTTTCTAAAATTTTATACCCTTTTGTCTCTAAATAATTTTTGGCTACCATCTCACCCCAATTACCAATTATTTTTTTATCCATATAAAAACCCCTCACAAGGGAGGGGTTTTGTGAACTTTAAATTTTTTAATTTATTTTATGGTAGATATTTTTTTATTTCATCAACTTCAGTTTGATCTTTTTTCTTGGAAATAATTTTTTTAGCTTTCATAAAAATACCAATAAGCCAAACAATCATTATAATAATCCAAAGTAGATACCAGAAATAAGCGGAAAAGAAAGGCACAATTTCGTAGTTGAAAAATAGTAGTAATAAACCAACTAAAGCATTGGAAATACTGAAGTTATAAAGACTAACCAGTAAACTGCGATAAGAACTCTTTTTTCTTTTGGCAATAAATAAAACCACAGTGGCAATAATTAAAGCAATAATAAAACCAATAAAAATATTTCTTGGTGCACCACTCATGCTGCCTGGTCTTAAATTAAACCAAAAAGAAAGTGTAAGTAAGGTTGACATAATGATTACAATTTTTTAAGGATGAAGGCGTGATACTGGATTCCGACCTCAAATTCCTCAATAATAGTTAAACTTAATTTAGGGGCAGCTTGTCTTAAGGCTGCTGGCTTTAACCGGTATTCTGGTTTGGGACCAAATAATAAAGAATCATTTTTCCAATCCACGATTACTAATTTACCGCCACTTTTTAACATTCTAACAGCTTCACGAATAATTTCCACCTTTTTTTCCGATTGGCTTAAAACATTAATAATTAAGGCTGTATCAACGCTTGATGATTCAATTTTAGTGCCTTTAAATATTTCTAAATTACTCCAAATGGTTTTTATTTGTGGTAAATTTTCGGTGTGAGCTCGTCTTTTAATCTCATCTAAAACATTGGGCAAAATATCAACGGCATAAAGGGTTCCGTTTTTACCAATTAATCTGGCAACTGGAAAAACAAAATGTCCAAAATGTCCGCAACCAAGTTCAGCTACAGTTTCATTCTCCTTTACTGCTATTTTATGCAAAATGAGATTTATGTCAAACATTTTGGTTTCTAAATTTTTTAACATATTTTTGAAATTGATTATTCAACTAAGATTTGTCTTAAAACGGTGGCTTCACCGCTATATTTCTTTTTAGCTGTGATAACAATATTGTTTATGCCTTTTTTTAAATTAATGATGGTGGAAAAATTTCCTTGGTTAGTGTTTAAAATCGCTTCACCATTAATATTTAATTCAGCTTCTGGTTCAGTTACGCCTTTAATTTCAATATAATTTGCTGATATTTTTAAATTCTTATCCGGCTGGTAAACATTTAGTTCTGGCGGGAAAACAATTTTTTTAAAATAAAAACCTAAATAAAATAAACAGGCTAAAAAAATTAAAATCAAGGTTAAGTTTCTTATTAATTTAGGAAAGACCATAAACTCCTGACGCCTAACGATTTTCTGTGAAAACGGATCATTGGTTTCGTTGATAATTTCTAGGTTATCAGCTAACCATTTTTTTATTTCAGCTGCCGGCAAACCAACTAAAGCAGCATATTCTTTTATATAGTTTTTACTATATAGTCCAGCTGGCAAACGGTCAAAACGATCTTCCTCGATAGCAATTAAATACTCTAAACGAATATTTAGTCGACGAGCCGCTATTTCTGGGTCTATATGTCTTAGTTCTCTGGCTGCTTTTAACCGAGCACCTAAACCACGGCTATAGTTTAATGATTTTTTAGTAAATTCAGTCATGATTATTTAGAGGTTACTGCCCCAGTAGTCGGATTCCAAGTAACACCCAATCCACCAAAAAATAAATTAATAATTAAGACACTGGAAAATACTAAAACAATACCAATAACTGCAGCTTTTAAAATCTCCATCCCCTTTTTTATGGTCGTTTGATTGCCAGCTGAAGTTAAAAAAGTAATACCACCATAAACAAACATTAGTAATGATACGGTACCAACTAAACTTAAAATAAGTCTCATAATATAGATAGCGTAATCACGAACATCATTTAAAGAGTAGTTGCCGGTGGCATAACCTGAATTAGAGGTATCAACTAAACTACTAACCGCTAAACAAGACCCAGCAGTAAAGATAGTAAGACTTAAACTAAGAAAAATTAAGCCTGTTTTTAGATATTTTTTCATATTATTTTTTGTCTAATTGATAGTTTGTTGAACTTTACTAGCCCCATCAGCTAAAACATCTTTTAATTTGTCAGTGGCTGTTAAAGATAGGTTAATCATTTCACCGATTGCATTTTCAGCATCAACAACACTCTTGCCGTGATACCAACTCTTAGCACTTAAAAGTTGTTCAGCAAAAACACCTAAATCTTCATCATCTTTTTGAACATTAATTAAAGATTTTAAAGCCGTTGGTTTTTTGGTTTTAGCTAAATATAGTTTAGCATTTTCTTCTTTAGTTAAGAATTGAAGGAAGTCCCAGGCAGCGTCTTGATATTTACTTTTTTTAGAAACGGAATCAACCCAATAATTAGCATAGTTAACCGCAATTGAATTGCCTTCAATTTGAGGTAGTTTAGCAATTCCAAAATTTAATTTAGGAGCTTGAGCTCTGATTTGTTCTAAGTTATAAGAGTAACCAAAAAACATCGCTAAACTGCCGCTGGTGAAAGCTTCAAGGGAATTTGGCATATCATTATTCCAACAATAAACTTCTTTATTTGGGTTAGCAAAGTCAGTGTAAAAACGTAAGGCCTCAAGTCCTGGATTATAATTGCTGTTAGACATAGATGGTGGCACAGCTCCAAAAGTAACTTGATTGCCAGTAGTCATAATTGCACCGTTTTGCATCATTAAAACTGATAAAATATCACTAAAACGACTGATATTTTTTGAGGTGCCAAGAGCAACGCCAGATTGGACCAAACCTTTTTTAGGATCTTGTTTAGTTAATTTTTTGATATTTTGTTGGAATTCTGTATTCCAATATTGAGGCACGTTAACAATTCCGGCACTATTTAATAAGTCTTTATTATAATATAAAACTAAAGTATCAACTGAGAGTGGTAAGCCATAGACTTTTCCATCTTCTAAAATTACATCACTAGCTACTACATCGGCAAAATTATTTTTTAGTTCACGAGTAGTTAAACTTTTTTTGGTTTGTAATTGATAGGTTTGTTCTTTTTTGATAGTTCCAGTTTCTACCATGTAAGCTAAGGTAGTTTCGGCTGGCATTGGAGCTAATTTTGTTTGGTATTTTTTTATCCAAGTGTTTTGAATCGCAAAAATATCTGGACCACGATCTTCGGCCCAAGCATTTAAAAGTTCATTTTCATATTCTTCATAACGAAACTTTTTATATTCAATAGTGATATTAGGGTGAAGTACTTTATATTTAGCAATAATTTCACTAAAAGCGTCTGAATCATCAAAGGTTTGCCAGAAAGTTAAAGTAATTGGTTTTGAGGCATTAACTGTGGCTTGATCAGTTTTTTGGCAACCAAAACCAGCGGTTAGCACAAAAACAAGTAGCAATGAAAAAGCAATTATTTTTTTAGACATAATGTTAAAAACCCGTTGTTTAAAATTTTTCGGGTAAGTATGTGAAGTCTTTTTATTATACCAAGAAAACTTAAAAAAATAAAACAAAAAACCCACTCATAAAGTGGGTTTTTAAAAGATTTTTTTGTTTAAGCACGATCTTGTCGGCTAGAGACTTCTTCAAGTTTAACGCTAAGCAATTTACTAACACCATCAGACTGCATAGTTACTCCATAAAGGATATTGGCCCGTTTCATCGATGCTCGGTTATGGGTAATAACAATAAATTGAGTTTGGTTAGATAAGTCATCTAAAATTTGAGCTAAACGTTCGGAATTAGCCTCATCAAGAGCGGCATCAACCTCATCAAGCACAACAAATGGTGATGGATTGGCGCTAATAATAGCACAGATAAGAGCAATGGCGGTTAAAGCTCTTTCGCCACCAGATAACATCGAAATAGTTCCAATTTTTTTGCCTGGAGGAGTGGCTTGAATTTCAATTCCCGATAGTCCAAGGGCATTACGTTTTTTAAGTAATTTAACTTTTCTTAAATTATCACTACTTGGGTTAGAATCTGGGGTTTCAGTAGCTCCTTCGGTTACTGGTTTTTCTTCTTCAGTTAGTTTAAAGATTTTTGCTGAGCCACCATTAAACAAAATTTTAAAGTATTCAGTGAATTTTTCAGAAATAATATTAAATTCATGATCAAAACGATCTTTAATATTAACATCGAGTTCAGAAATAATTTTCTCAAGTGATTTAACGGCACTATTTAAGTCGTTAGTTTGATTACTTAAGAAATCATAACGTTCTTTAGTTTCGTTAAATTCTTTTTCGGTTTCTGGATCAATACCACCAATCATTTCTAATTGATTTTTGCATTCAGTTAAACGTTTATGCCAACGGTTAACATCAATTACTTCTTCAGTAATTTTATGATTCTTAATTTCAGCTAAACTTAACTCGTCGTTTCGAATATTATTTTCTAAATCTTCTAATTTAGTTTCTTGGCGGGTGGCTTCAATCTTTAAATCACTTAGTTCGGCGGATAAAGAATTAATTTCGTGTTGAATTTCTTGAAGGCGACGTTGCAAATCAAACATTTGAGCCTTTTCAACTTCTTTAGCTTCGTTTAATTTGGTAATTTTTGCTTCAAGCTCATCAATTTCAATTTGAATTTTTTCTAACTTATTATTTATTTCTGCTTTTTCTTTTTCAATTCCGGTGGCATCAAATTTAATTTGGCTTTTGGCAATCTTGACTTTAATATCCGCAATTTCTCGTTCGGTTTGCATTTTCTTTTCTTGAAGTAAACGCATTCGTTCACGAGCGGATGACATCTTTAAACGATAGTCATTAATTTTATTTTGGATATCTTGTTTCTTTTCTTGAAGTTCACGAGTTTGGCTTTTTGGATATAAGTCTTTAATCTCAGTATCTAAAGAATTTATTTGTTTAATGAGTCCTGCTTTTTCGGCTTCAAAAGTGCTCGCATCAAATTTAATTTGACTTTTGGCAATCTTAACTTCTAGGTCAGCGATTTCACGATCGCTTTGTTTCTTTTTATCTTCAAGTAATCTTAGGCGTTCAGATATAGATGATAACTTTAAACGTTCATCATTTAATTTATTATTTAAAGTTTGACGTTCTTCGCTTAAACTAATAATTTCATCTTGAATTTCTTTAACCCGATTTAATTTATCAGCATTTTCATCGGCTAAGTGTTCGCGAATTTGATTTTGGAAATTATTTTTAGCTTCCTCAATTAATTGTCTAACTTTATTTAGATCAGTTTCTTTCTTAATATCTTCTAGACTATTTAAAAACTCTTCAATGATGCGACTAATTTCTTCACGGTTATTTTTAACCGCACCTGGTTTTTTAAGTTCGTTTTTGATTGATTCAACTTCTTGATTTAATTTATTTAAATGAGTAGCGACTACATTTAATTTTTCTCTTAAAGTATTTTCAGTGTCGCGGTTATTATCTTTTTGCAGAATAATAATCTCTTGATTTAAAACGGTAAGTTCAGCAATCAATTCTTCTTTTTTATTATTAAGCCAAGAAACATCGTACTGCCCCTGAGCTTCTAAATTAGCTTCAATAGTGGCTTCAATCTTAGTAATTTGTCTGGCAAAATCATTTTTATTATTTTCCTTGCGCTCAATTTCACGACGAACTTCATAGGCGCGACTTATCTCTTTTTCAATGTTAACTAACTCTTCTTGATAAGTTTTTTCTTCTTGATTATTTTGAGTATATTCTAAAGAAGTTATTTCAGAGCCAATTTTTTCTAAGTCAGAAGTTAGTTCGCTGTGTTTATTATTGAGCCAAGAGATATCAAATTGTCCTTGAGTTTCTAGTTGAACTTCAAGCTCAGCTTGTAATTTAGCTAGGCTGCGATGCAACCCATTTTTTTCCGCTTCAAGTTCTTTAAGACGAGGTTGTAAAGTATTTATCTCTTGGAAATTGTTGGTATTTTTAATGTGATTTAACTCTTCATTTAGTTTGTTGAGTTTATCTTCACGATCAATTTTAATTTTTTCTAGTTCTAAAAATTTTGCATTAGCGGATTCTAGTTTAGTATTAGCTTCTTGATATAAAAAGTTATAGTAATTGAATTGATTGCTAAGTAATTCAGCTTCAATTTCACTGCGACGTTTTAATTTTTCAACTTGTCTGGTTAAACTTTTAAGACGAGGACGAATTTCAGATAAAAGCATTTCTACTTGTTGTAGATTTTCGTAACTACCTTCTAATTTATTAAGAGACATTTCTCTCTTAATTTGAAATTGTTTAACACCGGTAGCTTCATCAAAAAAATCTTTACGTTCAGAAGCATTAGTATTTAAAAAGTTTTCGACCATACCTTGGCCGATAACACTGTAAGTTTTTTGCCCTACACTAGCTTTAGCGAGCAACATTTGAATGTCGGCTAAACGCACTCTTTTATTATTGATTAAATATTCACTATCACCACTACGATAAATACGACGAGAAATAATTACTTGGTCGGCTTTTAAAAATTCACGAACCATGTCGAAATCAGTTTCTTCTTTTGGGTCTTCGCTATCAATTTTATTTTCGTCAAAATTACGTAAAGCACTTTTATCAGCATTATTTAAAATCAAAGAAACTTCAGCAAAGCTCAGTTGATTCTTTTGGTCAGAACCAGAAAAAATAACATCTTCACTTTTTTTACCTCTTAAAGTTTTAAGACTTTGTTCGCCAAGCACCCAACGAATTGAGTCGGCAATATTAGACTTACCGGAACCGTTTGGACCAACAATAGAAGTTAACCCTCTTTTTCCACCAGCAATTAGTCCAGGGAAAATTAAACTATTTTTATTAGCAAAGGATTTAAATCCTTGAATTTCTAATTTTTCTAAATACATAGGATAAGGCGTTGCACTTAGGCAAACATTGTTTTATGATAGTTATATAATAAACGTTTATCACCTAAAAGACAACCAGATGATTATTTCATTAGGAGGCAATCAAGGATCAGGAAAAAGCATTTTAGCTAAAAAGTTGGCTGAAGCTTTGGGCTGGCCAAGATATTCAATGGGAATGCTACATCGTGATATGGCGGCGAGTAAGGGGATGACTTTGGCAGAACATAATAAATTAGCTGAAAGTGACCCGAATATTGATTTAGAAGTGGATAAATATCAGGAAAAACTGGGGAAAACTGAGGATAATTTTATTATTGAGGGCCGAACTTCTTGGCATTTTATTCCCCATTCTTTAAAACTTTTTGTATATGTTGATGAAAAGGTTGGGGCTCAGCGAATTTTAGACGCTCATCGCGAAGGTGAGGATAAATCAATGGATACATTGGAGAATGTTTTGCTTAGTTTAAAAAATCGTAAAAACAATGAAAGAAAACGATATTTGGACTTTTTTGACATAGATGTCTTTGACCCGAAAAATTACGATTATGTTATAGATACGACAAATATGACCCCCGAGGAAGTTTTTAGCGAAGCTTACAGAATAATTAGAGAGAAGCTATCTGATGGTTTAGCCATTGACAAGCAAATGATTTAATTATAAGATTATACAAGACAAAAAATATTTATTAAGATAAACGAGACCTAAAAAGCTCGTTTGTGAAATTTTATACTAATATGGCCGAAAAAAAAGCTACTCTAGCTGAAGAAGTAACAGACAAGGATATGGATCTAAAACCAGGTCTAACTGTTAGAGTTCACCAAAAGATTAAAGAACTTAATTCTAAAGGCGAAGAAAAAGAAAGAATTCAATATTTTGAAGGTATTATTATTGCTAGAAAACATAATAAAGAAGTTGGTGCGACTATTACTGTTCGTAAGGTTTCTGACGGTATTGGTGTTGAAAAAATCTTCCCATTAAATTTACCTACAATTACTAAGGTTGAAGTAAAGAAAAAAGCTGAAGTAAGAAGAGCTAAATTAACTTTCTTGAAAAAGACAGGAAATAAGAAGAAACTTAAAGAAGCGGTAGTTCGCTAAATTTTCAGTTTTTGGGCGGATGGTGAAATTGGTAGACACGCAAGCTTGAGGGGCTTGTGGCCGCAAGGCCGTGGAGGTTCAAATCCTCTTTCGCCCACCAAGCCTAAAAATATGGCAGTATTTCTGCCTTTAAGGGCGCATAGCTCAGCTGGTTAGAGCACTTCGTTTACACCGAAGGGGTCCAGGGTTCGAATCCTTGTGCGCCCACCCTAAATAAAAAGCAACCCACTTGGGTTGTTTTTTGTTATAGTAAGGAAAAAAATTGTAGTTTATTTACAAAATGGTATAATTATATCAGAAGGTTTCCACTGGAAACTAAATTTAAAAATATGAAAAATTTATCGACGTTAGATTGGATCGCTCTAATCTTAGTTATCGTTGGTGGTTTAAATTGGGGGCTAGTTGGTTTTCTTAATTTCGACTTAGTCGCCACTATTTTTGGTGACATGAGCATTTTAGCTCGAATTGTTTATGCGTTAGTTGGTGTGTCAGCTATTTATTTAGCATTTATTACTCCAAGTTTATCCAAGAAATAAAAAATATAAAGTTTTTTAAAATAGACCCCTTGGTGGGTCTATTTTTTTAATCTTTACATACTTAACTTTTCCTCTTACAATTAACACTATGAAAGAATTTATTACCAACAGCCCTGAAGCCACTTTTGCTTTAGGAGAAAATTTAGGTAAATCCTGCCAAGGTGGTGAGGTTATTTTATTAATTGGCAATCTGGGGGCCGGTAAAACTTGTTTTACTCAAGGAATTGCTCATGGATTAGGAGTAAAAGGTAAAGTAAGTAGTCCAACTTTTAATTTATTAAAAGTTTATAAAATTAAAGCGGGGGTATTATGTCACATCGATGCCTATCGTTTAAATTCCGGTAACGATTTAATATCTATTGGCTTAGATGATTATCTTGGCAAAAAAGATGCGGTGGTGGTAATTGAGTGGGCTGAAAGAGTTAAAGATATTTGGCCAAAAGATAAAATTAAAATTGAATTTAAAAATTTTAAAGAGGGACGTAAAATAAAAATATATTAAAAAAGACTCAAATTTATTTTGAGTCTTTTTTTAACAAAGAGAAAAGTAAAATTAGCGAACAGATACTTATTAGCGCATCGGCTATATTAAATATAGTAAACCACCTGAGATCAAGATAATCAACGACAAAGCCATATTTAAATCGGTCAATTAAATTACTGGTTGCCCCCAGCAATATTCCAAAAAAACTAATAAATTCAAGGGTTTTTAAGCGTTTGTAATTTAAAAATAAATAATAACAAATAGCAGTAATCACACCACTAATTAAAACAATCAGCCATGGACCACTAATTGGTAGTGAAAAAGCAATTTTATAATTAGGGACAAAATTAAAATCTAACAAATCTTTGATGATTGGTTTAGAGGTTGAGTTAATGGCAATTAATTTTAAATAACGGTCTAATAAAAAAAATATAGCCAGCGTAACTAGCCAGGCTATATTTTTTATTTGAAGTTTTGAAAATTTATTATTCATTTTCTTGTAACTCGGTTTTACATTTAATACAAGAACTAGCTACTGGACGAGCCATTAAACGTTTAGTACTGATTGGCTTACCACAATATTTACAAATACCATAAGTACCATTTTCAATTCTCTTTAAAGCACCATCAATATCTTCTAAAGTTTTTTCTAATACTTTTTCAGTCATTAAACTAGTTGAATAGTCAGTAATTTCTTGAGCATTTTCATCTGGCTTGTCGCCATATTCAGGGAACTTAGCACCAAGATTATCAGCATCATGATTATCTTGTTTAGCAACTTCTTGTAAATCATGATTGATCTGATTTTTTCTAGCAATAAGATCAGTTTTGATTTGTTCTAGAGTTTCTTTGTTTAGTTCTGGTTCCATATTTTTTGGTCTTAATTTTGGAGTAAAAAATTAATCCGCCATTAAGTGGAGGATCATTTATTTACTATAATTATAGGCTAAAAATAAGAGTTTGACAAGATATAGACGCTTTGCTATTATTTGGTTGTTGACTAAGTAAAACTGGTCAATTTTTAAGATATTTGGAGTGGTAGCTCAGCTGGTTAGAGCGCCTGCCTGTCACGCAGGAGGTCGAGGGTTCGAGCCCCTTCCATTCCGCCAATAAAAAACCGCCTATTTTATAGACGGTTTTTTATTTATGAGAGTTTAAAAATTATAGTTTAATTTTTAATTTGGAATATTTGTTAATTTTAACGGCTGCAATTAAAGTACTAATACCGATAACAATTAAAAGCAAACCAACTAAAGTGCTTAAAAATGTAGGATAAACAAAGATTAATACCCCGATAATAATTGCTAAAATACCAGTTAAAACAAAGTTCCAAACAATGTTTTTAATCGCTTTGAAAACAAATTCAAATTGTTCCATAAGATTTTTTATTAAAAGTTAATTATACTATTATTATAATATTTTGAGGTCTTAAAGTAAATTTTTTATTGGGGGTCTTGACAAGTTTGTTAGAATAATATAACATTGTAGTATGTTAATTAATTCTAACAAATTTATGAATCAAACAACTTATCAAAAGTGGCGCATGGGAATTGTTTTCGTGCTTGCCGTGGCTGTTAGTCAGTCAATCATGTTTAATAATTATGTTATTCCGGTAATCTTAATGATTGTTGGCTCGTTGGTGCTCTGGTATTTACGTAGTCGTGTTAAAGAAGTGTTAGCTGATGAAAGAGATTATGCAGTTGGAGGCAAAGCAGCTTTACTAGCCATTCAAGTTTTTGGTTGGTTAGCCGCTATGGGTTCTTTTATTCTTTATTCTCAAAGAGCTGTTAATCCAATGTATGAAGTGATTGGCACCACTCTCTCTTATTCAGTTTTATTTTTATTTTTAGTTTATGGTTTAATTTTTAGATATTATAGTAAATTTAAGTTTGATAAGAGAAGTATTTATTTGATGATAGCGATAATGATTCTTGTTATTGTAACTGGTTTTGGAATTAGATTATTTTCCGGTGAAGATAATTGGATTTGCCAAAATGGTTCGTGGCAAAAACACGGTCAACCAAATTTTCCAGCTCCAACTACTGAATGTAAATAATTATGAAAAATAATATAAAAGAATTTAGAACTAAATTAGGTATGACTCAAGACGATTTAGCTATCTTGGCTAAGGTGCGTCGCGAGACCATTGTTTTTTTAGAGCAAGGCAAATATAACCCTTCACTTAATTTAGCGCACAGTGTAGCCAAAGCGCTTGAAACCACGATTGATAATTTATTTGACTTTGAAGATTAAAAAAAGAAGCTCGAAAGAGCTTCTTTTAGTTTAATATTTCAATCCAACCGAGTTTTAACCACAGGACAATTTCATTATAACATTGGACTTCAGGTGCTGGCAGGTGAGCAAGAATTAATTTTAGATTTTGTTTATGAACTAATTTTTGAGCTAAACCGAAACCTAGTTCAGCAAAAGTTTCAGCCCCAATATAACCACTGATACCATTTTTTTCTTCATTAGCAATAAATAAAATATCAGCTTCAGTTATATCTTTAAAAAAATTAGTATGAACGTCAGGATAAAGTTGCTCAAAATTTTCACTCGGTATTTGATGGGGAAAATTTAAAACTTCGCCCTCTGGTTGAGCGTTCCAATATTCAATCCAGTGTTTGATTTCAGTTTGTAATTTAGCACTGCCGGCTATAACTACTTTCATATTATTCTAAGTAATCTTTTTTAATTTTATTTTTATAAGCTTGCTGAGCCTGTTCCTCTTCAAATCTTTTTTTAGTCGCCTCTTTTACTTTGTCTAAATAATCTTCGTTTGGATTATAATGTTTCTTTTGATCTGGTCTGGTACGATGAACTAGTTCTTGTTTTTTGATAAAAAAAAGACTGCTAAGACCACCGACTAAAACTAGAATTAAGATGATTTCCATAAAATTAGTATATCATTTTTTTATATAAAAAATAGCCCTCTTTTTTTATTTCTACTTATGTTTATTTTTAACTAATATTAGCTATCTTATTTATTATACCTTGACAAGTATCATAAAATATGATATAGTACTTTTACAATTAAAAACGTCCTTATACAATTTAAAACAATAGAAAAATGAAAAAATTTTCAGAAGTATTTTTTACTAGTGCTAACTTGATAGCCATCGTATCAATAGTTATTGCCATGATTCTCTGTTTTGTAAACTTCTTTGTACTACGGAATCCGGATGTCGTGTTGGACCGCGTTAGTGTAATCGGTATGATAATTTTTGGATCAGTATGTGTGATGTTCCAATTATTGCATGGTGCCGGTTTGATGAAGAAATATTTTAGTGATGAGCTTCCGCTTATAGCTAAAATTGCGATTCATGTCGTCTTTTTCTTTCTTGACATCTTCTTGATTTCTGCCTTAAACGCCGCTCTTCACTTTTTGCCTGACTACCATCAAGCTATAGCCCAAGGTGCTAGTCGAATAGTTATTGATACCATAAAGGATCAAAATCAAGAACAAACTATGATTATATCTTTTATGGGATATTTTTCTATCATTCTCATCGGTTTTTTCTGCAAGACTATCTTAGCTAAAAAAGCCATCAAAGCCGTCGCTTAAAAGACACCCAAAAAAACAAAAGAGCTTTCACAAAGAAGGCTCTTTTTTTATTATTGGCGGAGAAGGAGGGATTCGAACCCTCGATACCTTGTGACAGGTATACCGCGTTTCGAATGCGGCGCAATCAACCGGGCTATGCGACTTCTCCAATTAGCCCGAATAACTGGGCTGCGTTTATATTATTACATTTTCTTTAGTCTTTCAACTTCAGCTTTATTAAGATAACCCCACTTCCCTTCAGGTAAATTTCCTAGTTCTAGTCCAGCGAAGCTAACCCTTTTTAAATCAATCACTCTAATTTCAACTGATTCAAACATACGACGAATTTGACGTTTTTTACCTTCAGCTAAAACAATTCTAAACATCCCATCGCCAAGATAATCAACTTTTTTAGCTTTAGCAATTCCTTCTTCCATTCCAAAAGGGATACCTTTGATAAAATTAGTTTTAATTTTGGCGACAGTGGTATCACTAATATCAGCTCTTACTTTAACTTCATAAACTTTTTCATGAGCCATCCGTGGATGAGTTAGTTTTAAAGTTAAGTCACCGTCGTTACTAATTAAAATTAAACCACGACTATTTTTATCCAGTCGCCCAATCGTAAATACTCCACTTGGTAGTGATTCAGCCAGTTCAAAAATATTTTTTTCACCTTTAAATTGACGGTTAGTGCAAGTATAACCAATCGGTTTATTCATCTTAATATAAACCTTAGTTCTTGGACCACCAATTATTTGACCACGAACTTTTATTTTATCGCCTTCTTCAGCCATATCACCTGGCTTAGCGAGCACATCATTTAATTTTACTTGGCCACGTTTAATTAAATCTTCGGCGGCACGACGAGAGCAATAACCAGATTCAGCTATTATTTTTTGGAGAATTTTTTTCATTTGGTTTTAAAGTTAATCCGCCAAGCATCGCAATGCTGATCCAAAATAGTGCGGATAAATCATTTTTAAAATAAGGCACATCAACTAATCCGTGAACTACTAGAGCAATCATTGATGTGAGCAGTCCTAAAGCAATAAAGCGTTCGGTGTTAGTTTTTTCAGTTAAGAAAAAACGGCTTGATTGCCATAGAAACTTAGCAATAATCCAGCAAAATAACAAGGCACCAAGCAGTCCGAGTTCGCTCCAGAAATTTAGGAAGATATTATGAGGGTACATGTAAATTTCAGTTGGTTGCCACATTTGTCGACGATATTCAGCTGAGGTTCTAATTTTTTCTAACCAATTAGGGTCGTCATTCTTTAAAAAGATGCCCTCTTGATGATATGGGGCGACGGCTTTTTGATAACCACTAAGTCCGGCTCCCTGTAAGATTCGGTTAGCCGCTAACATTTTTTTAGTTTCGGTCCATTGCTCTTGTCTTATCTGACCGGATAAATCATTTAACGTAGCTTTTTGGATTACAAATTGACGAAGTGGGGTGTAACTTAAAATAACAACAAGTCCAATAACAGCTCCTGAAATAGCAGTAATTCTTAGTTTTTTATTAGCAAATAAGGCAAAAACAAAGATGGCGACGGCGAGTCCAATTAGAGCACCCTCGGACTGAGCGAATAAAATAGCTAAAATAGACGTAATAATAGTGAGACCAAAAAATAGCTTGGCTTTTATATTTGTTTTAGAAAATAATTGACTAATAAATAACATGGTCATTGGGGCTAAAAATAGACCAATGGCATTTGGGTAGCCGAAGAAAGAAACGGCGCGACGGGTTTCGGCAGCAGCCCAAAATGGGTTATCAATGAATTGTCCAGTTATCTTTTGATAAATAGCAAACAAAGAGACAATTAAGGCGGAAATGCCCAAAGATAGAATAATTTTTTGGCGTCCTTCTGGGTTAGAAAAGAGGTTAATTACTAAAATAAATAGCATTAAAGGCTCGAAAAAGTAGGCTTTCCAGATGCCAAAGGCTTCGTTAGTAATTCCAGCGGTAATAATGGCAATCCAGGAAATAAGAAGTACCCCTAAAATTTCCCATTTATAAGGATAAGCGGTGCGTCCAGCTTTTTTAAATAAAGTTTTGAGTTTAGCACCATCTTTAATAAAGAACCAAACAAAAAAAGCAATTAAAATCATGACCTCGAGCAGAGTTAAGGGAATGCCTAAAACTTTGAAACGATATAAATAAAGAGGTGTTCCGGCAATAATAAATAATACTGCCCGATCTAAATGCTTATAAGCTAGTAAAGCAAATAAGGCTAAAAAAATAATAAGTAGTGTAGTCATATGAGCTTATTATAACACGTTATAAAATTGCTTACATCATTATAAATTGTTAATATAAATAATAGAACGTTAAAAATTAAATAAAAAAATGAAAAGTCTTACCCCCTTCGTCGTAATGTTTATGCTGCTTAGTATTATTTTTTTGGTTGTAAGTCACAACTTGGCAGTTTATTTTTCTATTCCTAGTTTAATTTTGATTTTAGTTCAACTAATTATTAATAAACAACATAAAAAAGAGCCAGCCATCTTTTTTAATTTAATAATAGTAATTATTATTATGCTCGTTGACATTTTTATAAGAAAATGATTTAATACTTGGAACTAAGAGAACATTAATAGATACAAATATTACAAAGATGAAAAATCAAATTAAATTATTGGGCTATCCAATAGCCATAATTTTTCTATTTGCAATCGTCGCTTCCTTGGTTTACAACTGGCCTACGACAATTTATTTTGCAGTTGTAAGTTTAATTTTATTTTTAATAGAATTACTTAAAGGAAGAAGAAACCCTGAAGCTTTGTGTTTTATTATTGTTGTTTTAATAATGATAATAATATATAAGGCTTTAACCTAAAATAAAAAACCGACCCATAATGGATCGGTTTTTTCTTATATAGACGTTTATTTGATAGCTCTTTCAACATATTCACCAGAATCAGTATTAATTCTGATAACCTCGCCTTCTTCAATAAACATTGGAACGCTGATAACAGCGCCAGTTTCAATTTCTACTTGTTTGTTAACGTTACCAGCTGAATTACCTTTTACTCCAGGAGGAGCGGACACAACTTTGAAATCCATTTTAATTGGTAATTGAATAGTAACTGGTTTACCTTCGAAATATAAAACAGAAACGTCAGTTCCGTCTTTTAAGAATTTAGGTTGATCGCCTAAATCTTCTAAGGCTAAAGTAAACTGTTCATAGGAATCGTTATCCATGAAGTAAGCGTCAGTCGCGTCCTTATATAAGAAATTAGCCTTCTTTGTTTCAGTTTCCGCTTCTTCAGCTTGTTGAACACCTTGAAAAGTTTGTTCAAGTACACGTCCATCAATTAAGTTACGAAGTTTAGTTTTTAAAACTGCACCACCGCGACCCATTTTATGATGGTCGGTTTTTGTAATAACATAAGGTTGATTATTAATTTTAATCACCTTACCGATTTTGATTTCACTGATACTTAGCATAGTAATTTTCAGTTAATAATTAGCGATGTGTGTGGGCAAGTAAAGCCATGATACGAGCACGTTTGATAGCTTCGGAAAGCTTTCTTTGGTGCCAAGCACAAACGCCAGTTCTTTTTCCAGGTAAGATTTTTACATAGAAGTTAACAAACTTACGTAATGATCTTGTATCTTTGTAATCAACATCTAAATTGTTAGCGCAGAAATAGCACTCTTTGGTTTTTTTAATAGCCATATTTATTTATGATTTTTTAATTATTTAGAAAGGAATATTTTCAACGCGAATTTCTTCCTCTTGTCCGTCGTCTACTGGGATGTTTTGGATGTCATTTTGAAAATCGTTACCAGAGTTAGAAGCGGTTGCTCCCTGTCTGTCTAACATAATCATATTTTCTAAAACAATTTCCGTTCGATATCTTTTGATACCATCTTGTCCAGTCCATTCTGTTGTTTGTAAACGCCCTTCAACGTAAACTTTTGAACCTTTACGTAAATATTGTCCACAAATTTCAGCTAATTTTCTCCAAGCTACAATGTTGTGAAACTCAGATTTTTTTTGTTGCTGTCCACTAGAATCGGTCCAGACTAAGCTGGTTGCGACGCTAAACGAAGCTACTTGAGCGCCAGATGGGGTAGTACGCATTTCTGGATCACGAGTTAAGTTACCAATGATCATCGCTTTGTTTAAATTCATATATTTTGTAAGCGATAGGGGGTCGCTTTTAATTAGTTTAGATTAAGTCGTTAGCATTTAAAATGCCTTCTAATTTTGTATCTAAATCTTTAAGTTCAGCGCGATTTTCTTCTTTAGGAGCAACTTTTTTGGCAGTTGATTTTGCGGCTGCTTCCTTTTTAGCATTTTCCTCTTCTTCCTTTTTAGCTTCTAATTTTTCACGGGAAGCTTTAGCTTTTGCTAATTCTTCAGGAGTTTTTGGGGTAACACTTAAGATTTGATGACGTAAGATTTCGTGTGATAATCTTAAATCAGTGTCGATTTTTAATAAATCTTTACCAGCTAAATCAAATTGATATAATTGGTAATAACCGTAGGCATTGTGCTTAATTTCATAAGCCAATTTTTTCTTACCCCAGTATTCAGAGTAAGCAATTTTACCTTCAGCATCGGTAATCATTTTTTCAACTCGGCTAATAACTGTTTTAGCTTCGTCTTCAGTGAATTTGTTTGGAACAATGAACATAATTTCATAGCGGTTCATGCCAGACTTTTTTGTTTTTGACATAGTTTGTTAGAAGTCAGGTTATTATTTAAGTAATAAGTAACCCAAACCCCTGATTAAATAAAAACCCTCTAAGTATTCTAAAAACTTTAGGGTTTAGAGAATACCTTTAGTTCCCTCTCTTCAGAAAAATCTGGGAGAGAACTGGCCTTAAAAGTAAGGTCGTGGAAAAGATATTAAAATATTTTTTTGTATGCTTAATTTAGCATAAAGATTAAATTATTGCAATAGTTTAAAAACTAGGGTAAGGTAATAGACGTATGATTTACTTTTTTATATTAGGCAACAATCCAACTTTATCACTGGCAGAACTAACTGCTGTTTTGCCATGCCAAGATGGGCGTTTAATTAATAAGGATTTGTTTATTTGGGAGACTGATAACGAAATTGTGCCTGAAAATTTAATAAAGACCTTAGGTGGAACTATTAAAATTGGAGTTTTTGAAAAAATGGTTACAGCTAAACAGGATTTAAATGAGCCAATGTTGGCTTTATGTCTTAAAATTAGTAAAAAAAGTACTGGTAAATTTAATTTTGGTATTTCAGATTATGGAGGACAACCACTTAATTTAACGGCGATTGGTCTAACTTTAAAGAAAAAATTACGTGATGTTGGTGTAGCTTCCCGTTTAGTTACCAGCCGAGATAAGAATTTATCAAGCGTAGTAGTTGAACAAAATAAGTTACTCACCAAGGGTGTGGAAATCGTGTTAGCGGCTGATGGTGGACGAACTTTAGTGGGTCATACTTTAGCGGTTCAAGCTTTTAAAGACTTAGGAAAACGTGATTTTGGTCGTCCGGCTCGAGATGATGCCTCTGGTATGTTACCGCCAAAATTAGCACAAATAATGCTAAATTTAGCTGAAATAAAAGATTATAATGGTTTAGTGCTAGATCCTTTTTGTGGATCGGGTACAGTTTTACAAGAAGCACTGCTTATGGGTTTTAATAATGTAGCCGGAACAGACCTATCCCCTAAAGCCATTGAAGATTCTAAAGAAAATATTGCTTGGCTTAAAGAAAAATTTGCTTTAACCGGTGTTAAAACTAATATCTTCTTGAAGAATGCCACTAAATTATCGGAATCATTTAAACCAGAAAGCGTAGAAGCAATTGTTTGTGAGCCTTATCTTGGCCCACAACGTGGTTGGAATGATTTAAAGATTGTTAAAGATGAACTCGAGGAATTATATACTAAAACTTTAAGAGAATTTGCTAAGATTTTAAAACCACATGGACGGGCCGTAATGATTTGGCCAACTTTTTTTGGCAATAAACCAATTAACCCTGATTATTATAAGTTTGAAATTAAAAGCTCCTTACCAGACGACTGGAAAGCTAGTCCGCTTATAAAAATAACCCAGCGAAATACTATTGTTTACGGTCGTTCCGGGCAAAAAGTATTTAGAGAAATTGTGGTGCTTGAGAAGAAATAAAAAAACGCTCTATATAAAATAGGGCGTTTTTGTTATCTAAAATCTTTATTTATTGATTAAGAAGTTACAAACATCACCATCTTTGACCACATAATCTTTACCTTCAATTCTCATAGTACCTAGTTCTTTAGCTCTTGCCTCGGAACCAGCTTCAATAAATTTATCCCATTGAATTACTTCAGCTCTCACAAAACCTTTAATGAAGTCAGTGTGGATTTCACCAGCCGCATAAGGGGCTTTGGTTCCAGATTTAATAGTCCAAGCTCTAGTTTCTTCATGTCCGGTAGTGAAAAAAGTATCAAGACCTAAAATTTTATAAGCGGCTCTAATTAATTTATCTAAACCACTTTGTTCTAAGCCTAGTTCTTTTATATATTCAGCTTGATCCTCTTCTGGTAAAGCGGCAATTTCTTCTTCAGTTCTCACGTTGACTGTCAAAACTTGTTCATTAACACCTAAAATATCACCTCCCGTAAAACTGTCGTCCACGTTTAATAAATAGATAATTGGTTTAGTAGTTAGTAAACATAGAGATTTAACAAAAGGTAGTTCTTCTTCGGAAAATTCTAATTCACGAACAGCTCTGCCCTCGGATAAATGTTTATTTAATCTTTCTAAAATTTCTGCTTGAAGAATTAATTCTTTATTGCCACCACGACTATCTCTTTTAGTACTAGCCAGTCGCTTCTCTACCGTAGCCAAATCAGCGAAAATTAGCTCTAAATTAATAGTTTCTTTATCTCCAGCTGGATCAATTTTATTATTTACATGAATAATATTCTTATCTTTAAAATCACGAACCACCTCACAAATCGCATCACATTCTCTAATATGAGCCAAAAATTTGTTGCCTAAGCCTTCCCCTTTGCTAGCGCCAGCTACTAAACCAGCAATATCTACAAATTCAATGGTGGTTGGCACTATTTTAAGTGGTTTAGAAACGTTAGCTAATTTATCTAATCTATTATCTGGCACTTTTACAACGCCAACATTAGGATCAATAGTACAAAATGGGTAATTAGCAGCGTCAACGCCTTTTTTAGTTAACAGATTAAAGAGAGAAGATTTACCAACATTAGGTAAACCGACGATTCCAATGGATAATGACATATGTATAAAATATTGTTTATTTAATTCTATCTTATTTAAGCAGACTTTTAGGAAAATAAAAAGAGGCTCAAGGGGGCCAGGTTTTATATTATATAAAAATAGTTTCTGGGCCGATTATGAGCCTCTGTATTTTGCTAGCTTTTTGCTCCTTTTTTTGTAAAAAGAGAAAAAAGTAAGTCAGNAAAATAAAAAGTCTTCATTGTTAGATTATGAAGTGTTTTTTCTTTTACTAATCATTGGTAAATAAAAGGCCAAAAATAGAAGTTTAATTGTTTAATCTTGTGATTGTAAATCAAATCTTTATTTTTTCGTTTTTTACCCAATTAGCGTTTACCACTCTAACTTTGGTAAGTTTTTCCCGATTAGTTAAGAAAATTTGTTTTTAAAAAAGAACGAATTTTTGTATATTTAGTTGTGTAGCAAAGAACGTCAAAGTACGCAATTGTGTTTTCCTGTGTATATTTTAACATTTTTTAAACAACGCAACAAGAGTATGTAAAATAATTGTTGATAAATAGGGAAGTCTTTAATAAATTTGGCTAATATTAAACATATAACATCTTTTGCATAATGTGTAATTTTGTGTTTTTTTACCTTTAAAGTCCAGTGCTTAGTGGACAAAAGATTAAAAATAAAAAAGTAAATCACAAGTTATCCACAGATTAATCACCTAGTAATAGGGTAAAAAAACGACTTAAATCTTGTTTTTAGATTTAAGTCGTTTTTTATAGTTGAGGTACGGGTGGGAGTCGAACCCACGAATGGCAGTTTTGCAAACTGCAGTGTTAGACCACTTCACCACCGTACCAAAATCTTATAAGCCAAAGTTTACATCAACTTTTAATTTTTGCCAAGAGGATGTTGCGCCATCTTGTAGGGCATAGTAACCAGCCAGAGCGATCATAGCTGCGTTGTCAGTTGTGTAGGTTAGTTTAGGTATCACAAGAGACATACCTGGTAGTTCTTTGGTAACTTTTTCAGCTAAGAAAGTTCTAAGTTCGCTATTGGCTGAAACGCCACCAGATAGCATTATGGTTTTAGCTTTATATTTTTTAGCCGCCACGATTGCTTTACGACTTAGAATGTCGATAATAGCTTCTTGATAGGCAAAACAATATTCAGGTATGCGATTTTTCCAATTTTTATCTTTTTGAATTTGATATAGAAGAGCGGTTTTTAGTCCGGAAAAAGAAAAATCAAGACCATTACCAATCATTGGACGGGGCAGAGTGATATTATTTTTTTGACCAGAATTAGCAAATTCCTTGGCATATTTAGATACAATTGGACCACCTGGGTAACCAAGACCTAACATTTTAGCTCCTTTATCATAAGCTTCACCGGCCGCATCATCGCGAGTTTCGCCAACAATTTTAAAATGATTATGGCTTTTCATTAAAACCAGATTAGTATGACCACCTGAAACAGTTAAAACCACTAAAGGGAAATTAATTTTTTGTTCAACTTCTAAAAAGTCAGAATAAATATGACCGGCAATATGATTAACGCCAATTAAAGGTTTGTCCCAAGCGTAAGCTAAAGTTCTGGCAGTTTCTGTGCCAGTGATTAGGGAGGTAACGAGACCTGGGCCTTTAGTGACCGCAATGGCATCAATTTTCTTTGAAGTGACACCAGCCTCAGTTAAAGCTTCATGAACTACTGGAAGCACATTTAACACGTGTTCGCGAGCGGCGACTTCAGGAATAACTCCTCCATATTTTTGATGAATTGCAATTTGAGTAGAAATTACATTAGACAGAGTTTTTGATTTTCCAGTTTTCTGATTAATTTCTACAATTGAAGCGGCAGTTTCATCACAACTTGATTCAATTCCTAGTATAAGCATAAAGTTAATTGTAGACGATTTTTAGGAAAAGGCAACCACCCAAGCTCTTGACACGTTGAACATTTATTTATACAATAAAATCAACAATTTAGTTCCGATTGGGTTCTAAATTTTTTTATGCAAAAGATTGGTCCTATCGTCTAGTGGTTAGGACACCAGGTTTTCATCCTGGTAACAGGGGTTCGATTCCCCTTAGGACTACATAATAAAATAGGCTATTAGCCTATTTTTTTATTGTTAGATAAGTTGACACGACACCGGTTATAGAGTATATTTTTTTTGATATTTAATATTATTTAAAGTTTTTTTTACAATTTAATAACCCTGCAAAGTAAACTGTTATGGAAAAAAAGTTGAAGACCAAAAAGATTTGGCGTCTCTCGTTGTTTATTACCTTAGGTATTTCTTTGGTGTATATTTTAAAATTTGTATCATCAAATTACATTTTTAGTACACACCAAATTGTTTTATTTAAAAATAATTTTGATGTTTTTTTAGGTTTGCCTCAAGTAATTGATTTACCAATATCCATCTCTCGCTGGTGGGATTTATTTTTTATTTTTATTGATGTTTTTTTCTTAGTAAGAGTAATTTTTACTATCAAAGAAAACCAAACAAAGAATAGCTATTTATCCGCTGGCTTAGTTTTTAGCCTGTTATCAGGTTTGGCTATTGGCGGAACCGCTAGTATGATGCCAGGTTTTATAATTGGTGTCCAAGCAGCCATTTTTTTAGGCTTAATCTTTGGCTTAATCTTCGGTTTACTTTTTGGAATGGAGCTAGGTTTTAATTTTAGCTTTAAATCAGGGGCGGTGGCTGGATTATTTTCAGCTTTAATTTTTGTTTATAATTTTGGTTTAATTACAGGAATTGCTTTTGGTTTAATTTTATTTTTAATAATTTCAACCGCAATGATGGCTGGCACAATTTTAAAGTACCTGTTTTCTAAAGAATTATGGGGAAATCTAATTAAGTAAAATATTAAAAGGAGTTACAATAACTCCTTTTTTTGTTATAATAAAGACCTATGAAGACTAGAAAAAAAATAGGTGTCGCCCTTGGTAGCGGCGGTATTCGAGGATTTGCTTTAATTGGTGTTTTAAAAGCCCTCAAAGAAAATAATATCCCAGTTGATTTTATCAGTGGTGCTTCAAGTGGTTCGCTTGTGGCGGCCCATTATGCTGTTTTTGGGGATCCAGAATTATTAAAAGCAGCTCTTATTGGTGGCACTAAGGGTAAAAAACCATCCGTTAGGGATTTAGGATTTAGAGGTGGATTTATTAAAGGTGATAAATTTACTGATTTACTTAAATATTTATTTGATAAAAAAACTTTTTTGGATACTAAAATTCCGTTACGAATTATGGTAACAGATTTAATTAGTGGTTCGGCTAATATTTTTTCAGAAGGGAAGCTTTCTTTTGCGGTTCAAGCTAGTTGTACGGTGCCAGTTTTATTTGAACCAATTAAAGTTAAAGGTCATTGTTTTGTTGATGGTGGTTTAAGCGATCCGGTTCCAGTTGATGTTCTTAAAAAAATGGGGGCTGATTTTACAATTGCTGTTAATCTGTATCATAAAAATGAATTTATTAATCGTCGTTTTACAGTCGTTAAAGTGGCAATGCGTAGCTCTCGAATTGCTATGTTTAATTTAGCTCAAGCTTCGATTAAATCAGCTGATGTAGTAATTGCGCCGGATATGTCACCTTTTACTGGTGATAATGATTTTAAAAAAATATTTAACTCCAGAGATGATAGATCGAATGATTTTAATCGGATATAAAGAAGCTATGAAGCATATGGATGTAATAAAAACTGCTTTACAATAATTATGAAATACCGTTTTTATACAACTTCAAGTAAGGCCTGGGATGCGATGTTTAAAGCCATCTCAGAGGCTACAAAATCAATATACCTAGAAATGTATATTTTTTTAGATGACACTAATTTAACTCATAATTTTTTAGGTTTACTTAAAGAAAAAGCTCGCAGTGGGGTGGAAGTGGTAATTATTGCTGACGCTTTTGGCAGCCGCGATCTTAAAGCAAGCTCAATTAATGAACTAAAAGAAGCGGGAGCTGAAATTATTTTCTTTAGTCATTTGTTACGCCGAACACATCGCAAGATTTTAATTTTAGATAATAAAATTGCTTTTGTAGGAGGGGTAAATATTGAAGAAAAAACTCGGTATTGGCGTGATTTACAACTTAAATTATCTGGTAATATTATTAAACCAATTCTTAAATCTTTTGCTTACGCTTATAAGATGTCTGGCGGACACAAAACTTCAATTTTACAATATAATGATCATTCTTTTCCTAAAAGACTTCAAAGTTGGTTAGTTGATAATTGGTCTAATACTCAGCATTCATATTATTTAGATAATTATTATCGAACCAAAATTATTGGCGCTCAAAAATCGATTAGAATTGTGACTCCTTATTTGCTGCCACCTCGTTGGTTGTTAGCTTTGCTTGATAGTGCGGTGCGTCGCGGGGTTGAAGTGGAAATAATTATGCCCCAGGATACTGATTATAAAGCACTTAATAAAATTAACTATATAAATACTTGTCGCTTATCAGCTATAGGAGTTAAATGTTATTTTTTGCCAGTGATGAATCATGCCAAACTAATGTTGGTTGATGATGAAGAAGGGGTTATCGGTTCACAAAATTTTGATATTTTATCTTTTGGTCCAAATATGGAAGTCGGCGTCTTTTTTAGACAAAAAGATATTATTACGAGTTTGATCCATTTGCTTAATAAATGGAAAAGAGAATCAACTTTATTTGTGAATGGAAATACTAAGATATCTTGGAAGGATTATATTTTGATTTATATTTTTAAGTTTTTTTACCCTATTTTCTAGGGAATTTACAAGACCCCGATATCTAAGTTGTCGGGGTCTTGTTTTTTTGTCTGGTTTTGCGCTATTCTGTAGGCTAATCAAAATTAGTTTTAAAATAAAATGTCATCAGATTTTATCAAGATTCGCGGCGCTCGTGCCAACAATTTAAAAAACATCAACTTAGACATTCCACGTAATAAATTAGTGGTTATTACTGGTCTTTCTGGTTCTGGAAAATCTTCTTTAGCGTTTGATACGATTTATGCTGAAGGTCAACGTCGTTATGTTGAGTCATTATCTTCGTACGCTAGACAGTTTGTAGGCTTAATGGATAAGCCAGATGTCGATATTATTGAAGGATTATCTCCTGCTATTTCGATTGATCAGAGAACTGTTGGTAACAATCCTCGTTCAACTGTTGGAACTATTACTGAAGTCTATGATTACTTTCGTTTACTGTATGCTAAAGTTGGCGTGCCTCATTGTCCTAAATGTCAAAGCAAGTTAAAAAAAGAAAGCGTTGCCACTAATAAAGATAAAGCTAAACCCGAAGCTAAAGATAAAACTTTGTTTTACGTTTGCCCATCTTGTGATTTTAAAAGAACTGAACTTGAACCTCGAGATTTTTCTTTTAATTCCAGTTATGGTGCTTGTCCATCTTGTGGCGGGTTGGGAACCAAACTAGAAATTGATGAAGATTTAATTTTTAATACCAATTTAAGTATTAATCAGGGGGCTGTTAAATCTTTAGCTCATGCTAATTCTAGTAATCAAATTATTTTGATTCAAGAACTTAAAAAAGTGGCTGAGCGAAATGGTTTTAATTTAGATACGCCAATTAAAAATTTAACTGAAGCTCAAAAAGATTCTTTAGTTCATGGTGATAATTTTTTCAGTGGTTTAGTTAATTATTTGATGGATCGCTACAACAGCACTAAATCAAATTTTGTAAAACAAGAAATTGAAAAAATCATGCACTTATCTAGTTGTTCTGATTGTGGTGGTTCTCGTCTGCGTCCTGAAGCCTTAGCTGTAAAAGTAAAAAATTATAATATTTTTGAACTCGCTGATTTAAATATTGAAAGACTTAAAACTACTTTTAAAGACTGGCAAGAAGATGAAAAAGTATTTAATGGTAAAGCTGTTATTGTTGAACCGATTTTAAAAGAGATTGTTAAAAATCTAGAATTCTTATCAAAAGTTGGTTTAGATTATTTAACTTTATCTCGCGGTGCTTCTAGTTTATCTGGTGGTGAAGCGCAACGTATTAGATTGGCTACTCAAGTTGGTTCGACTTTAAGTGGTGTTTTGTATGTTCTTGATGAGCCTTCAATTGGTTTACATCAAAGAGATAATGATAAATTAATTGAAACTTTAAAACATCTTCGTGATAATGGTAATACGGTAATTGTAGTTGAACATGATGAAACTACAATGCTTGCCGCTGATCATTTAATTGATATTGGTCCGGGTGCTGGTGAATATGGCGGGGAAGTAATTTTTTCTGGTACACCGGTGGATATTAAAAATTGTCCAGAATCATTAACGGGTGATTATTTAGCTGGTCGTAAAATGATTAAAGCTCGTGGTATTACTCATAAAGATACAGGTAAATTTATTAAAATTGTTGGTGCCACTGAACATAATTTAAAAAATATTGATGTGGAAATTCCACTTGGTAAGTTAGTAGCAATTACAGGTGTATCTGGTTCTGGAAAATCAACTTTAATGAGTGATATTTTAGCTAACGCCTTAAATAAGAAATTTTATCGCGCTAAAACTGAGCCAGGTAAACATAAAGAAATTCTTGGTTTAGAAAATATTGATAAAGTTATTGATATTGATCAGTCACCAATTGGTCGCACTCCACGGTCTAACCCCGCTACCTATACTGGTTTGTTTACTTACATTCGAGATTTGTATGCTAGTTTGCCAGAAGCTAAAATGAAAGGCTTAGAAGCGGGTGATTTTTCATTTAATGTTCCGGGTGGTCGTTGTGAAAATTGTTCTGGAGATGGTGTGATTAAAGTGGAAATGCAATTTTTATCCGATGTTTATTTAACTTGTGACGTTTGTCAGGGTCAGCGCTTTAAAGATCGTGTTTTAGCGGTTAAATATCAAGGTAAAAATATTTATGAAGTGCTTAATATGACAGTTAAAGAAGCGATGTCTTTCTTCCGTGATCAATCAGCCCTGTATCATAAATTAGAAACTTTGCATCAAGTTGGTCTTGGTTATATTAGATTAGGCCAGGCTGCCACCACTTTTTCAGGCGGTGAAGCGCAGAGAATTAAACTAGCCACTGAATTATCACGAAGGGCAACTGGAAAAACTTTATATATTTTAGACGAACCAACCACTGGTTTACACTTTGCTGATATTGATAGATTACTTCACGTGTTAAATTTATTAGTTGATCAAGGAAATACCGTTTTAATCATTGAGCATAATTTAGATGTGATTAAAGCGGTTGATTGGATAATCGATATTGGTCCAGATGGTGGTGATAAAGGTGGTATGGTTGTAGCACAAGGAATTCCAGCAGCGATTGACTAAAGTTAAAGAAAGTTTCACTGGTAGATATTTAAAGAAGATGATGTAAATAAAAAAGTAAGCTGTGAGGCTTACTTTTTTATTTGGTTTCAAGTATTTGAAGTTCCAGTTTTCCAGTTTCAGTATCTAGGGTGGCAAATGATGATTTGCCAAAGACTTCTTTGAGTGTCCCAGGGTTAGCTACGATAACACCATCTTCTTGTTTAAGCCATGGTTTATGAGTGTGACCGTAAAAAGCAAAATTAAAACTATTATCTTCGGCTAAATATTTTTTTAAATCAGTTGGTTTATGAACAATGATAATTTTTTGATTATCAAGTTTAAATTCTAATTTATCTTCTTCGTAAATTATATTTTTAAATTTTTTAGTGTCAGATAAATAAAATGAATCAGCGTTACCGCCTACAATATAAATTTTATCAGTAAAATTTTCCGCTAAATATTTTAAAGTGGACACATTAGCTAAATCGCCACAAAAAATAAGACGTTCAATCTTATTTTTTTTAACCCAGTCTAAAAAATTATTTAAGTTGGGAAGGTTGTCATGTAAATCAGAAAAAATCGCAACTTTCATTAGTTTATTTTTAATTTTATTTCGTAAGCCATTTGTTCTAGCTTACGCAGATGTCCACGAGCTTGATCGTATTTAGTTCTAAGATAACCAGTCATGTCAAAGTCGATTAATTGGTCCATCATATCGCTAGCAAATTTTTTAATCTTTTCTACTTGATCAAAAATTTCCAGCCGCTGCTTCGTTAGTCGCTTTTCTTACCAACTCACCGAGTAAATCACAGATACCACCTAAGTAAGCCGAATCATCTAATTTTAAAGTTTTAATGCGATCAATTTTTTCACCCTTAATAACTAGTGATAATAATTTGGCTTCAACATATTCTTCAATCGCCGCACGATAAGCGCCTTCTTCTTCAATTCGTTTGATACCAAACTTTTTTTCAAGTTGAAGCAAAATAGTTTCCATGTCTTTTAGTTTGGCGTCTGCAATTTTAATATCATCACGATGTAAAGCGAAAATGGCTTTTTTAGAATGGAATAATACATCATTAGATAAAGCAATAATTTGACGACGCTCACTTTCTTGATTCCGGTAATCTTTTTTTAACTGTTCAATGAATTTTTTGTTAATCATAAAAATTAAATTACACGGAAAACTTCGTCTAAACTAGTTTCTCCATTTAAAGCTTTTAAAATACCATCAGCTACCATCACAACCGTACCATTTTTAACAGCTGCTTGTTCAATTTCATAATCAGTGATGTTTTCATTTTGAATTAATTTTTGGATTTCAGGTGTAACGGTAATTGTTTCATATAAACCAACTCGTCCTTTGTATCCAATGTTTCCGCATTTGTCACAGCCGGTGCTAGTAAAGAAATTTAAGTCTTTTGGAATAACGACTGCTGGATTATTAATTTGATTTAAAATACTTTTAACGCGACTTAGAGTTTCTTCATCAGTGGTGGCTGGTTTTTTACAATATGGGCAAAGGCGTCTTACTAAACGTTGACCAATGGAGAATTCTAAAGAGTTAGCGAGTGCTTGTCTTTCAACGCCTAAACCAAAGAAACGAGAAATTGCTCCAGCTGCAGAATTTGCGTGGATAGTTGATAACACTAAGTGACCAGTTGAAGCGGCTTCAATGGCAATTTTAGCGGTTTCATTATCACGAATTTCTCCAATCATCATGATGTTTGGATTTTGACGAAGCAGAGAACGCATTGCGGATGCAAAAGTATAACCATGTTCCGTATCAATTTGAGTTTGCATCACACCGGCTAATTGATATTCAATTGGGTCTTCAACCGTGATGATTTTAACGTCAGGTTTATTTAACTTATTTAAAATACTATACAAAGTTGTTGTTTTTCCGGATCCTGTAGGACCAGTGGTAATGATAATACCTTTAGTCTTAGTCATAGCTACCTGTAATGAACTAAGAGCGGTATCAGCGATACCTAAAGTTTCCATACTTAAATTAGCGGCTGAAGTCGATAGCAAACGAATAACGATAGTTTCACCATATCCACCAGAAATAATTGAAAGACGACAATCCATTTTGCGATCGCTTAAATGTAAACTAAAACGACCATCTAAAGTGGCGACTTTAACGTTAGTGGCAAAGCCAGCTAAGATTTTCATCTCAGATAATACTGGTAAATAAGCAGAAGTTGGTAAACTTACTACATCATGTAGCACCCCATCAATACGGAAACGAACTTTAACGGTTCCTTCAGCTGGTTCAATATGAATATCACCCGCATTTCGAGAAATGGCGAGCGCCATAATTAAAGTAATAATTTCTTTGGATGGAATAGTCTTAACAATTTCAGAAAGTTGTGTGGAATCCTGACTTAAAGTATTAGCACGACTTAAATCATCTTCAGTAATTTTTAGACCACGTCCAATAGTTTGAGAGACTACAATATCATAAAGCTCATTAATATAATCAAAGTTTCCAATGACACGATAAACTTCTTCAAGGGAAGTGATACCATCAAAACATTTAAGCACCCCGTCTTGAAGCATAGTAATCATGCCGTTTTCAATTGCTTGTTGTAATATTTTAAATGATGGTGCTTTATCAACGGTTAACTGTTTAATGTTATCGGCCATGGTAAATATTTCATAAATACCAAGACGTCCTTTGTAACCAGTATGATTACAAGCATCACAACCTGCACCCGCTTTATAAAGAGGTGGTAAATTATTTGGCAAACTAACACCTGATTTTGGAGAGATAACCGCTAATATTTTATCAACCTGTTCTTTTTCTTCTTCGTTTAAAGTTTGTTGGACCCTGCAAACAGGACACAAACAACGAACTAAACGTTGTCCAATAACGGCATTAATTGAAGGAACTAGAAAATATGGTTTAACTCCTAAATCAATTAAACGAGGAATAACACCCGCAGCATCATTAGTATGTAAAGTAGATAGTACTAAGTGACCAGTAATTGAAGCTTGAACAGCAATTTCGGCGGTTTCTAAATCACGAATTTCTCCAACCATTAAAACGTTTGGATCTTGACGCAAAATAGAACGAAGACCATCAGAAAAAGAATAACCTTTGGAATTATCAACTTGACTTTGATTAATACCGGCCAGTTGATATTCAATTGGATCTTCTAAAGTAATAATTTTGGTTCCGGGTCGGTTTAACTTATTTAAAACGGCATATAGAGTAGTTGTTTTTCCCGAACCAGTTGGACCGGTTGTTAAAATTAAACCATTTGGTTTAGCAATTTCTTTTTTTAAAATTTCAAAAACTTCAGCTCTAATACCTAATTTTTCAAATTCAAGGGAAGCAGCTGAAGAATCAAGTAAACGCATTACCACACTTTCACCGTATGATGTTGGTAAGAATGAAACACGAACATCAAGTTTACGGTCAGCTAAAGCAATACTAAAACGACCATCTTGGGGTTTATCAGTGATGTTTATTTTTACCTTGGATAAAATTTTCATACGAGTGGCAATCTTTCGCCACTTGTCACCAGTAATAACAGCCGCTTCTTGAAGCACACCATCAATTCTAAGTCTAATAACTGAACCTTTTTCTTCAGCTTCAATATGAACATCGGAAGCTTTAACTCGAATAGCGGCGGCTAACATCAAAGTAATAACATCAGAAATATTTACTTCATTAATTTTTTTATCGAGTAAATGATAATCAGTTAATTCAGTTTTAAATTGATTAAGCTTTTCTTCACTAATTTCTACCATTCCCATGTAAGGCTTAACTTTTGGTAAAATTTTGTAGAGATCTAAAGCATAATTAATACTGCCTTCTGAAACCAAGAAAACTGAAACGCTAGAAAAAAAACGATCAGCTAAATCTTTAGCTAAATCGGAAACAACGGAATTATTATTAGTAGTCGCTAATTTAATATTTTTGCCATCATAATAAAAACAAACCAGTTGTAAACTTCTGGCAGTTTCTTCGTCAATCAACACTAAAGATTCCGGACCAATCGGAAAATTAATCAAATTAATATAAGGAAGGTTTTGTTTGCCCGCCGCATATTCAACTGACTGTTCAATTTCTTTAGCTTTGATTTCGGCTTGTTTTTTAGAGAATTTATCCAAAACTGAGCCTTCTTCAGGCGCCTCGTCATGGATTAAACTATCTATTGAGGCCAAATCACTCATAATCAGGGGTTTAAATTATTTTTTTATTTTGCGAGTTGTTTTATTTTTTTTGCTAAAAATTCTTTCTAATTTAGCTTTAACGGTATTAGATTTAACATCACCTTTAAGCTCTAAAAATAAAATAGTCCAGGCAGAGGTTTGGAAGCTCATTAAAGCAGCTGCGATAGTTACTATTAATAGGAAGGTAACAAGTACAATTAAGTATAAAGGTAGAGCTAAGTTAAAGATAATAAGAGTTAAAATAATTGGCAGTAGTACAACTGATAAGCCGAAAATACCAATTAAACCAACAAAGAAATTAATTAAGAAAAGTAAAATTGCCATTTCTAAACTAACTAACCAATTTTTAGCAAACAATTCCCAACCAGATTCTAAAGATTTAACAAAAGATTCTTTTTCAAGCACAACGCCAGCAATTGAGTATTTAAGAACTAGGGCTAATGAAATGGCTAGTGGTAAGAATATAATAAAGAAGACGGTATAAACTAGAATTGCAAAACCAGAATCTTTAAAGTACAAGAAAATAAGAGGTAAACTAAGTAGTGAATAAAGAAGAATAAGAGCTACTTTCATTGTGATATTTAGACCTAAAACTGGCCAAAAATTACCATCACAAGTTGAAATTTCGTCACAGAAACTAACTTTTTTATCTTTATTTTTAACGTTTAAATAAGTTTTAGTCCATTTTACTAAGGCAATTTGTGATTTAACACAAATCCACAGAACAAGGAAAGCAAAACCAATCATCAAAATAATCATCATTAAAAGAGCTAAGCCAGTTCTTGGTTGAGAAATGCAGACATTCCACAGAGCAGACCAAAAAGATGGATTAGTTATTGATGAAGCGCTGGTTAGTTGATTGTAAATACTAGCTCCATAGTCTTCATTAAGAATTTGGGTCAAAATTTGGTATTCACCTCCAGCTGATAAGAAGAAGGCTAAGATGCCGAAGATCCATAATTTTTTATGTTGCTTGGTAATTGTCCAAGCCGAACCCAAGACTGATCGATAAGAAAACATAAATTTTTAGCTAATTTTTTATAGTTTTTGATTAAATAAATCTTATAAAAAGACATTGANAAAAAAGAAAATCTTTGTTAATATTATATCATATTTATGAAATAATTTCCAAATCATTATGAGTCATGTAATCACTGACGAGAAGCTAGTTGATGAAATTTTAAACCGTGGAGTAGAAAAGATTTATCCTAGTCGTGAAGAATTAAAGAAAAAATTAATGTCTGGCGACAGAATTCGCTTATATTGTGGTTATGATCCTAGCGCTAAGTCTTTACATATTGGTCATGCCATTTCAATGGCTAAACTCGCACAGTTTCAAAAAACTTGGTCACGAGGTTATTTTTTTAATTGGTGGATTTACGGGTATGATTGGTGATCCTACTGATAAATCGGCAGCAAGAAAAAAACTAACACGTGAAGAAGTTTTATCTAATGCTGAAAGTTTTAAAGAACAAGCCTCTCATTTTATTGATTTTGAGGGCGAAAACCCAGCAATAGTTAAATATAATAATGAGTGGCATGATAAGTTATCTTTTAAAGATATAATTGAACTCGCTTCTAATTTTACTGTGCAACAAATGATTCAGCGTGATATGTTCCAGAAAAGATTAGAGGAAGAGAAACCAATTTTTTTGCATGAATTTTTATACCCACTAGCTCAAGCGTATGACAGTGTAGTGATGGACGTTGATTTAGAAGTTGGTGGTAACGATCAAATGTTTAATATGATGTGTGGACGTGACCTCATGAAATCTTTGGGTAAAAAAGATAAGTCAGTTTTAACCATGAAATTATTAGCTGATGATTCTGGAAAAAAAATGGGCAAGAGTGAAGGTAACGCTGTATTTTTAGATGAAACAGCAACAGATGTTTATGGTAAGATTATGTCATGGACTGATGGTGTGATGGCATCTGCTTTTGAATTATGTACTGAGGTTCCTATGGATAAAGTAACTGAATTACTAGCTAATACTAATCCTCGAGATTTAAAAATGCGTTTAGCTTATGAGATTACTAAAATAAATCATGGAGAAGAAGGTGCTAAAGAAGCTCAGGATCATTTTGTAAAAACCGTGCAAAATAAAGAAGTGCCTGATGAAATTGAAGAGAGAAAAATTTCTGAAGCAAAAATGAATATTATTGATTTATTAATTTTTCTTGAGCTTGCTACTAGTAAATCAGAAGCTCGTCGTTTAACTGAGCAAGGTGGAATTAAAATTGGTACCGCTGAAAATTTAGTCGCCGTGACTGATGTTAAAGCTGAAATTGATTTAACTGCTGGTTTAATTGTTCAACGCGGAAAACGTCAGTTTGTAAAAATTGTAAAATAAAAGATTATGGTTTATTTGGATGAATTAAAAAAAGAATTAAGCGAAATTTTAGGTTGTTCACCTAAGGCTTTTGTGTACCCACCGAATTCAGACATGGGAGATTTAAGTTTGTTAATGTTTTCTAAAGCCAAAGAACAAGGTTTAAATCCAGTGGAGCTAGCTAAAACAATTGCTTCTTCATTTAGTGGTTTAGATAATATCAAGCAGGTAAAAGCGGTTGGTCCTTATTTAAATTTTTATTTAGATAAAACCGATTTTGTTGTTAATTCGTTAAACGATATTTCTGAGCAAGGAGCTAAATTTGGCACCAATAATAGTGGTAAAGGTGATGGCGTGATGATTGAATATTCTAATGGTAATACTCATAAAGAATTACACATCGGCCATCTTAGAAATATTTCTTATGGTGATTCGGTGTATAGAATAATTGCGGCTAATGGTTATGAGGCAATTCCAGTGTCTTATATTAATGACTTTGGAATTTTTACTGCCAAAACTCTTTGGAACTGGCAAAAAAATCCAGAGTACGCTAAGTCCGACGCTCCAAAAGGTTATTTACTTGGTAAATGTTATAGTGAAGCCTCTTTAAAAATTGGTGATGATGAAGTGGACTAAAAAAGAAGTTAGTGAACTGATAGAAAAGTATTGAGAGCCGAACTGGTGAGACTTATAAATTATGGCAAGAAACCAGACAGTGGAGTATTGATTACTTCAATGAAGTTTATAAAGATTTAGGCATTAAATTTCGTGATACTTTTTACGAAAGTGATTTTATTGAAGCTGGTCTTAAGATTAAAGATAATTTGCTTAGCAAGGGAATTTTAAAATTAAGTGAAGGGGCAATTATTGCTGATTTAGAAGAGTATGGTTTGGGAGTGCTACCTGTGATTAGATCTGACGGCACGGCGCTTTATCCAGTGGCTGACTTAGCTTTAGCTTCAGCCAAGTTTAATAAGTATAAACTTAAAGAATCTATCTATATTGTTGATGTTCGTCAAAGTCTTTATTTTAGCCAGTTATTTAAATTGGTTGAACTTTTGGGCTACAAAGAAAAGATGACTCATTTGTCATATGACTTTTTGACTTTAAAATCTGGTATGATGGCTTCTCGAACCGGAAATGTTATTACTTATAAAGAATTATTAGACGAAGCATTAGACAGGACTACTTCCGAAATTAAAAAACGTCATGAAGATTGGTCTGATGATAAAGTTTTAGAAGTTGCCCGCGGTTTGTCTATATCGGCAATTAAATTTGAAATGATAAAAGTATCATCTGATAAGGTAATTACTTTTGATATGGCTGATGCTTTAAAATTTGAGGGCTTTACCTCAGCTTATTTACAATATACTGGAGCTAGAATTTGTAGTTTAATTAAAAAAGGTGAAGCACTTGAGAGCGTGTCAGAGGATCTATCTCAGTTAACTGAAGTTAAAGAGTTTAAGTTAGCTTTGAAGATGGAACAATATGGAGAGACGATTATTAAAGCTGGTGTTGAACGCGATCCATCAGTCATCGCTCGTTATTTGTTTGAGTTGGCTCAAGATTTTAATGATTACTATCATGATGTAAATATTATGAAAGCGGAAACTAAGGTGAGGGTGGCTCGCTTAGCTTTGGTAAAAAGTGTTAAACAGGTGCTTGAGAATGGTTTTAATGTTTTAGGTCTTACTTATTTAACTGAAATGTAATTTTAATATATATGACTAACGAAAAAGACGATTTAATGGATAAAATTGTGTCACTGTCAAAGCGTCGTGGTTTTATTTTTCCAACCTGTGAAATCTATGGTGGTTTAGCAGGTAGCTATAGCTATGGTCCTTATGGAACTACTTTAAAAAATAATATCAAGCGTTTGTGGTGGAAAAAATTTATTGAAGACAGATGTGATATGTATGGTATTGATGGTCCAATTATTCTTCACCCAAAACTTTGGGTTGCTTCTGGTCATATTGGTGGTTTTAATGATGCCATGGTTGATTGTAAAAAATGTAAAAAAAGATTTAGAGCTGATCATGTAGTTGAAAGTGCCACTGGTCTTGATTTAGAAGGTGATTTAGAGAAAATGAATGAAGCCTTAAAAGGTATTAAATGTCCTTTATGTGGTGCTTCCGAGTGGACCGAAGCTAGATTATTCAACATGATGTTTAAAACTGATATGAACGGCATTGACGAACCAGTTTATCTTCGTCCTGAAACAGCTGGGGCTATTTTTGTTGAATTTAAAAATGTGGTTGATACTATGCGTCCAAAACTTCCTTTTGGTATTGGTCAAATTGGTAAGGCTTTCCGTAATGAAATTGTAGTTGGTAATTTTATTTTCAGAATGAGAGAGTTTGAACAGATGGAAATCGAATATTTTATTGACCCAGAAATAAGCTGGGAACCAATTTTTGAGGACTTCTTAACTAAGCAAGAAGAGTTTGCGGGTGAACTTGGTTTAACTTCGGATAAGATCCGTCGTTATGAACATCCTAAAGAAAAATTATCTCATTATTCTCGAAAAACGGTTGATATTGAGTTTGATTCTCCTTTTGGTGGTTATAAGGAATTATTTGGTTTAGCTCATCGTGGTGATTTTGATTTAAAGAAACACAGTGAATTCTCTAATGAAAAATTGGAATATTTTGATGGTGTAACTAATCGTCGTTTTACTCCTCATGTTTTAGAGCCAACCTTTGGTTTGGATCGTTCTATCTTGGTATCATTACTTTCAGCTTATCATGAAGAGACAATAGGTGAAGACACCCGCGTGGTTATGAAATTTCCACATAAATTAGCCCCAGTTTCAATCGCTATTTTCCCACTACTTAAGAATAAACCGGAATTAGTAGCTAAAGCTCAAGACGTCTTTGATATGCTTCGCACAGAATATCGTTGTGAGTTTGATGATAATGGTAATGTTGGAAAGCGTTACCGTCGCCAAGATGAAATTGGAACTCCTTATTGTGTTACAATTGATTTTGATACTTTAGAAGATGACAGTGTTACGGTTCGTGATCGTGATACTATGGAACAGCCAAGAATAAAGATCAGTGAACTGAAAAACTTTTTTAAAGAAAAGTTTTAAAATTTTTTGTAAAAAATATTTTTTATTTTTAAAAAGGAGAAAAATTTTCTCCTTTTTTGTTATCTTGGGAGTTTAAAACAAAAAGTCTAAAAAATATTTAAAATAAAAATAAATTTTAGTCATTTAATTATAAGTAGTAAATATAAGGTTATTTCTTGTTTTTATAAAAATAAAAAAATAAAAAAGATTGTTTAAAGTTAAACTTTTAACGACATAAAGAAAGAATTGATTTTTTGCCAAAAAAGTATTGCTAACTATAAACCTNNGATTGTNTAAAGTTANACNTNTAACGANNTNNNGNNNGAATTGATTTTTTGCCAAAAAAGTATTGCTAACTATAAANNTTNNATNTANACATNACGTAGTATAAGTTTCNNGGTCGANATTATNNNAGCNAAAANANTGNNNAAANNNTNNACNTNAAANANCTNCTGTTANNAAAGNAGGTNATANNANGCTGCNNCTAAAAAAGCTNTNAAAAANGCTGCACCTAAAAAAGCTGCTGTTAAAAAAGTAGTTAAGAAGGCTGCTCCTAAAAAAGCTGTTAAAAAAGCTGCACCTAAAAAAGCTGTTAAAAAAGCTGCTCCTAAAAAAGTAGTTAAGAAAGCAGTTAAAAAGGTTGCAAAAAAGAAATAATATTTCTTTGATATAAAATCAATAAAGTTTATTGATTTAAAAATTATACAAAAACCATCCTAGTAATAGGGTGGTTTTTGTATTGTATAAAGCTTTATCAAAAATTCATTAGCTGTATGTTATGGTTTAGAAATGAAAAGATTATTTTTGTTACTCATAATATTTATAGGAATTTGGTATTTTTATTTGTCTTATTGTGATTGGTTTAGAACCGATTGTTTTAAAGTAGTCTTTTTTGATGTGGGGCAAGGTGATTCAATTTTGATTATTGCTCCTGGTGGAAAAACTATTTTAATTGATGGCGGTCCAGATGATAAAGTTTTACGAGGTTTGGGTGAGGTTATGCCTTTTTGGTGGCGTCAGATTGATTTAATGATAATAACTCACGCTCATGATGATCACACAACGGGTTTAATTGAAGTGGAACGTAGATATCAGATTAAGCTAAGTTTTATATAATAACTTAAAAACTAAAACCTCGGCCCTTGATATTATAATTAAACTTTTTAAAGAGAAGAGAATAAAAACCACCCAAGCTGAACCCGGAATGTCTTTTAAATTTGATAATGATTGTTCTTTAAATATTTTAGCTGCCAGTAAAGAATTAAATTTAGATGAAAATGATTATTCCATTGTTACTAGTTTTAATTGTCTAAATAAAAAGATACTACTAGTGGGTGATGCCGGAATAAAAATTGAGAAGGAATTACTTAATCAAAACATAGATTTAAAGTCAGATATTTTTAAAATTTCTCATCATGGTTCTGTAACAGCTAATTCAGAAGCATTTTTAAAAGCCATTAAGGCTAGAGTAGTGGCTATTTCAGTGGGGATAAATAATAAATTTAATCACCCTTCAGCGGTAATTTTGGATCGTTTGCAAAATTTACCTGTGGATATCTATCGAACTGATGTAGCTGGTACTATGGTGTTTTTGGCTAATAATAAAACAATTAAACTTATAAAATAAAGGGGATAAAAAGCTTAAGTTATACCCTTGACAAAGTATTGCCGATATGATATATTTAATCGTTAACAAATGAAGAACACAACTAAAGGCCATTTTGAACGGGTCAGGCACGACAAGCATGGGGATGTTCTTGCTAGGGTTTTTTGGGCCTACAAAAGATGAAGAATACTTGGTATTATCGTTTTTTGTGGGCTCTGGAATTCCTAGCAGATATTTTCTTGCCTACCCGTTTAAGCTGGTCTTTTTTGTTTGACAAAAATAGTCACAACTATTAATGTTTATAAAAACATATTACGTATTATTAACAATTAAAAAAAATCTAATGGAAGAAAAAGACGACAAGTACAGGCTCGATGGTGTTAATATTGAGCTTGGTGATGACTTTAGTTCATTTTGTGGCAGAGTGTGTAAAAGTACTTATAAGCACTCTGGTTTTGTGGAAGTTTTAGATCTTGCTCGTGGTAATTTTCGTGGTCCACGTGGTTTCATTTTAAAAAACTTACCAGATGGTTGTATTCAAACAATGGTGGCTGATGGAATTGGCACTAAAGTTGTTCCTATTGTAGCTTCTGGAAAGTTAGAAACTGCAGCTAGTAATGTTATTGCTATGACGGCGATGGATATTACTCGTTACGGTGGATTACCTTTAGTGTTTGTTAATATTTTTGATGTTAACAGTTTAGGTGAGCCAGGATCAGAAACTTATCAACTTTGTGTTGACACAATGATTGGCTTGAAGCGATTAGCCGGCACTTACGGCTATGTTGTTTTAGGTGGTGAAACTGCTGAGCTTGGTGCTTGTGTTGGTTCTGAAAATATTGATGCTAAAGTTAAATTTAATTGGGGTGGAGTAATGCTTGGCGTTTACCATCCTAATAAAATGATTTACGGCGACACTTTAAAACCAGGACAAGTTATTATGGCTTTGCAAGATGATTTTCGCAGTAACGGTATTAGCTCTGTTCGCAAAGCCTTTGCTTTGCAATATGGACCAGATTGGTACAACAATCCAGAGGCTTTGCCAGATATTATTGCCGCGGCTTCTCCATCGGCTCAGTATGATCGTTTTCTTAACTTTTTAAATGGTTGGGGTAACGTGGTTAAGAATTATGAGCCAATTATTAATGCGCATCTGATAGTTCATTTATCTGGCGGAGCTTTTGAATCTAAACTCGGCAAAGACATGCTTGAACCTCAGGGTCTATCAGCGGAATTAGATAATTTATTTTCTCCGCCTGACATTATGAAAAAATGTGCATCTTGGCGTGGTCTTTCTGATGAAGAATGTTATCGTACTTGGAATGGTGGTCAGGGCGCTTTAGTTGTCATTGATAAAAAAGATGTTAATAATTTTTTGTGTTGGGCTGAATGTTTTGGTGTTGAGGCTAAAATTGCCGGTAAGATAGTTAAGAAACAAGACTATCTTGTGAAACTAAAATCAAAATTTAGTGATAAAATTATCATTTATTAATTTAAAGGCCACCCCTTATAAAAACGGGTGGCCTTTTAATATTGTTAAAATAATATTCTTGTGTTAGCTTGTATTTATATATAAAACATATGAACCAAACTAAACAAGAAATTTTTCAACTACTACTTAATCTTCACAAACAGTTACTTGAAGAGCAAAAAAAAGAGTATGAAAAAACTTATGGAGTTATTGCCACTACTAATCAATATTTTCAACTAGTAGTTAGCCATGAAGATTTTGAGTGGTTGCGTCAGTTATCAGTTTTGATTTCATCCTTTGATGAAGCCTTAGAGTCTGATAATCAAGATGTCACAGGTGTTACAAAAGAGTTGTTATTGCTTTTATCTGGATCAGGAGATGAAAAGTTTTATAGGCATTTACAACTTTCTACTCATCAGGAGTTAATTAATCAAGTAATTGATTTATTAAAAAACCTCGCTTAACAGCGAGGTTTTTATTTAGTTAGTTGGTGTGGTTGAAGTAGCTTTGGTTACTGGAGTGGTTGTCGAGGTTGAGGTGTCAGCCTCTTTACCAATTAAACAAACTTCTTGCCAGGGAACATAATGAGATTTAAAGCGAGTTGATTTTACATCACCACTGGCATAAGTTACTTTATAATCAAAGTAAGCATCGGCACCATTGTGAGCTTTTTCAGTACATTTTTTTACACCTGGTTTTAAGTCAGTGGTTTCAATTAATTTTGCCGGTGCTGGTTTGGTAATATTGTAAATAACAGGGGTGGTTGAAGAAGCAATACGTCCATCTTTTTTACCCCAGAAATCAAAGTAAATATCATTCTTAACGATTCGTGTTTGGATTAAAATATAACCGCCAGAATCATTTAAGAAACGGATATCTGGCCATGGATCATAAACAGCAGCATCAGTACCAGCTGGTTCATAGTAACTAACCCGGTAGGAATGATTTTGTCTGGCAGTAATTGGTAACCCAGAAGCTAAAGCCGAGCGGAAAATAGTTGTAGCTACTTGGCATAAACCACCACCATATTCAGGAATTGTTTTATTACTTTTAATTACAAGTTCTGGTAAATATCCAGAGGTCGCATCAATAGCCCCTAGGGTTTTGACTAAAGAAAATTCTTCACCGGGAGCAATTAGCATGCCGTTAACAGCTGCCGCCCCGACTTGGATATTATGACGACGATTAGCTGTTGAGCCGACAAAATTAGAATGACCAGTACCAATTATTTCTTCAATATTTAAATTATTTGTATTCTCGGTAACTTGATTTTTAACAGTATCAATTATTAACCCAGCTTCGGTTTGTTTATTTATTAAATATTGATCTCTAATTTGAGCGGCGCTAGTTTCTAAATTTAATTTTTGACCATCGCTGCCGGTTTGCCAACTCGACATTTTACCACCACTAATTGTATAACGAGGAGTTTTAGCTTCTTGGTCAACCGATGGCGCAATTTTTTCTTTTAAGTAATCAGATATTTTAGTTAAATCAAGAGAGACATGGAAATTACCAACTTCACCTTCGCTAATTATCCAAGAAGCAATAGTTTCTTTTTTAACCGTCCAAGTACTGCTACTAGCTTTTAATTTTAAATCGCCTTGAGCAATTAAAGTCTCAGCTTCTGGCTTTAAAGATTCTAAATCAGCGACATGAACTTTTGGTCTAGCAGTAATTGTTTTAAGAATTATTTTTTCACTGCCAAAAGATTGAAGCTGATCTTCAACTTCATCAAAAGCTAAGCCAAAATTAATTTGTCTTCCAATTGTTTCTGGCTCAATATAAAACAGATCGGTTGAATTATTATTTTTTTTGCCAGCAAAAGAAGCATTTTGTGGTTCAACTTCAACCTCTTTCAAATTTTCTAAAATAAAAGTTTTAGCTCTTTCTCTGTCAAAAGAATAAACAGCTTTAATTTGATGATCGGAAAAAGCACCAGTTAGAGAATTTTTAAGATATGACCAGAATGAATTTTGAGGACTGGCTTCTAGTAATTGTTTTAAAGTTTCGTCACGGTTATAAGTAAATACTGGGAAAGATAAATCTGCGTTAGCAGAAATAATAGCCGGTAAAACCGTTTGTTTGTCGTTATAAGCAATTATAATTCCATTTGATTCTAGTCGATCAGCTTCAGCATTGATTTTTGTTTCAGCTTGAGCTGGAGTTAAACCGCTTAAATCAATATTGCCAATTTTAATTCCAGGATTAATTTTATCACGATAATTATTATTCCAAGTTCCATAAGCAAAACTTACGGGTATAATTATTAATAATAAAAAAACCACTACAAATATGATGGTCTTGTGCGTGTTTGTCAGTTTGTTCATATTTTTCAAGATCAGGCGTCTATTTTTTTGCCACCTAATAATTCATTTAAAATTTCTTTGGCAGTAATACTTTTTTGGTTGCTGGCATCAAAGTTAATTTGTAATTTTATTGTTTGCCCAATAGTTGAATTTTTTGGTAATTTTTCAATTGGAAGATAGATCAAGTTATTTTCTTGATCTTTTAGAGTTGCCTTACAACTGGTTATATCTTTAATCGTTAAAGAGTATTCCATAGTTTATTCGTTGGTTCTGATTTTGATTTGACTGGAATCAGTTTTATGTAGAGTAATAATTAATACACCATTTTCTAATGCTGCATCAACTTTATGATTATCAACTTCGGCTGGCAGGATGATTGAGCGGGAAAAAGAACCGTAGTAGCATTCTTTATAAAAATAATCTTCTTCTTTGATACTACTGTTTTCTTTTTTGTGACATTTTATGGTTAATAAATCGTTGTGTAGTGAGATTTTTAAATCTTCTGGTTTAACGCCGGCAATGTCAGCTTTAATAATAATCTCAGTTGGTGTTTGATAAACATCAAGCGCTAATTGATTTTCTAAATCTTTTTCTCCAGCCCACTCAGTGATAGATGGATATTCGTTTTCCTCTACCAAGGCTTCGTTTTTTTTAGTAAATAGATTGTTAAGCATAAAAATTATGAGTATTTGATGTGGGCCCGTGCAGACTCGAACTGCAGACCTCTACGATGTCGACGTAGCGCTCTAACCAACTGAGCTACGAGCCCTAAATTTGGCTCTCCACAACTGTAATATTTATATATGGTATCAGCTTTATATGTAAAAGTAAATAATAAAAAATAACTGATTTAACAGTCATTTCTTAATGTGCTCCCAGATGGAATCGAACCATCGACCCCCGCTTTATAAGAGCGGTGCTCTAACCGCTGAGCCATGGGAGCGCTTATTTTTATCTTATTTATATATAGCACTAGAGGTCTTAGAACGCAAGATTAGAGGAGCTTATTTGATAATGTTTTTTAGTTTTATTTCCAATTTATTTAAATATTCTTGGCTGACAGTTTCCAGTTCGCCAGTTATTTCTGCTTGAGCTGTTTTAAAGTTGCCGCTTGGTGAATAATCTTTTAACATCTCAAGAGCATTGATATTTTTAACGGAATAAAGCAAAATTTTGTTATTAGAATTTTCTGGATTTTCAAAAATAATGGTAATTACTTTAGCTTCAGGAATATTAGCGATTAATTCATCGATAATATCTAGCAAACTATCTTCTAAAGCCTCCGCAGTTTTAAAGTCGTCTCGTTTTACAATCGACCAAACAATTGAACCGTTTAGGGAAGTGTTCAAATTATTTAAAACTTTACCCCATAATTTTAAAGTTTTAAAATTACGTGAGTGATAAAGTTTATCAATAATTTCTTCACGACGGCCACCAAGTGAAATCAGTTTTGAAGTTGTAAGTAAAGTTCGAGGAGTTAAATTAGGCGTACGAAAATTTTTGGTACCCGCTATAATACCAGCTAGTAAACAGGTGGCTATATCTTCATCAATTAAATCTGGATGTTTTGTTTGAAGTAGATTGAATAAAGTTTCGGATGTGGCAGCTGAATTAAGGTCAATTAAATTTATTTGTCCAAATTCTTCATTACCCGCTTGGCAATCAATATTTATAATGCTGGTCTTATAAAAAAATTCAACATTGTTGTCGTAAATTTGGCCAAGTGATTCTAAGTCAGTCGCCCCAAAGACAATAATTAAATCATATTTAAAACCACTATCTGAAGTTGTAATATCTTCAGCTTTAAACCAACCGTTATCAGGAGATACAATAAAGTTTATTTTTTTATCTTCGATAGTGTATTTAATTTGATTAACTTTAGTTTGGCTAATATCTAAAGATATAACAAATTTACGTAAATCGTCTAAAGAATTTTTAATTTCCGATTGATTTGGCAAGAATGACCAAACCGGACTTTTAGCTGAGGTGGTGGCTACAACATTTACCTCTTTGCCAAGTTTTTTTAAAAATAAAAACAAAGCCAGGGATGATGCCACAGCATCACCGTTCCAATCGGACGAAAAAACGATGAGCGGTCGCTCACATTTATCTATTTGTTTAAAAAATTGTTCTTGAGTATTTAACATTAAATTCGTTTTTGTTTAAGAGGCTGACTAATCAATATATCGTTATTTTAGCCCTAAGTCAAGGCTAATGTAAAGGATATTTTTGGTTGACTTTTAGGCTTTTTTTTGGTAATTTAGAGAGTATGAAACAAGAATTAGACAAAGCTTATATTCCTCAGGATAATGAGGATAAAATTTATAAAATTTGGGAGGATTCAGGATTGTTTAACCCAGATAATTTGGGTTTACCAGATACTGCTCCATCATATACAATTGTTTTACCTCCGCCAAATATAACCGCTAAACTCCATATTGGACACAGTTGTATGTTGGCGATTGAGGATTTGCTGATTCGTTACCGTAGAATGAATGGTTATCGGGCTTTATGGGTTCCGGGGACTGATCACGCTGCTATTGCTACTCAAATGGCGGTGGAGAAAAAAATCTTTCAAGAAACTGGTAAGACTCGTCATGATTTAGGTCGTGAAAAGCTTTTAGAAGAAATTTGGAAGTTTTTAAGAACTACTCAGGCGACTATTTTGCATCAAACTAAGAAGATGGGTTCATCACTTGATTGGTCACGTGTGGCTTTTACCTTTGATGAAGAAAGACAAAGAGCGGTTAACCGTATGTTTGTTGATATGTACCGCGAAGGCGTTATCTATCGAGGAGAGAGGATTGTTAACTGGTGTCCTCATTGTCATTCCACTTTAGCTGATGATGAAGTTGAATATAAAGAACAACAAGCAAAACTTTACACCTTTAAATATAGTGCTGATTTTCCAATCTCAATTTCTACCACTCGTCCCGAAACTAAATTAGGTGATACGGCGATAGCGGTAAACCCTAAAGACGAACGTTATAAAGAATATATTGGTAAAGAATATGATGTTGATTTCTGCGGACAAGCACTTCATATTAAAATTATTGCTGATCGTAATGTAGAATCTGATTTTGGTACAGGTGCTTTAGGCGTAACTCCAGCTCACTCCATGGTTGATTGGCAAATGGCTCAAGCTAATAATTTGCCAGTTATTAAAGTTATCGATGAAGATGGCTTAATTCATGCTGGATTTGGAAAATATTCAGGTTTAACTACTGAAGCAGCGCGTCAATTAGTAGTTGAAGAGTTAAATGCCCGTGGCCTCATGGAAAAAGAAGAAGATATTACTAATAACTTATCTATTTGTTATCGCTGTGATACACCAGTTGAACCATTACCATCTAAACAATGGTTTGTTGGTGTTGATGTTAAATTAGATCGTTTGGGTGGTAAGTCTTTGAAAGAAAAAGCTCTTGAAGCTGCTCAAAATAAAGATATTGAATTTATTCCAGAACGTTTTGATAAGCGTTATCAAGATTGGATGGAGAATTTGCACGATTGGTGTATTTCTCGTCAGATTTGGTTTGGTCACGGTATCCCAGTTTGGTATAAAGGGGAAGAAATTTATTGTGGCGAAACTGCACCAGCAGGTGATGGTTGGACAAAGGATGAAGATACGCTTGATACTTGGTTTTCCTCAGGTATGTGGACATTTTCAACCCTTGGTTGGCCAGATAATTATAAAGATGGCGTAAAAACTGGTGATTTAGCTAAGTTTCACCCAACTCAAATTTTAGAAACTGGCTATGAGATTTTAACTTTGTGGGTATCTCGCATGGTTATGATGTCATTTTTTGCGGTGGGAGAAATTCCATTTGAAAAAGTTTATCTTCACGGTACGATTTTGGATGCTAAAGGTAAGAAAATGAGTAAGAGTAAAGGTAACGGTGTTGATCCACTTGATGCAATTTCGGAATATGGTGCTGATGCTCTGCGTTTATCATTACTTATGGGTTCAACTCCAGGTAATGATAGCCGTTATAGTGCTGATAAGATTGAATCAAAAAGAAATTTCATTAATAAACTTTGGAATATTTCTCGTTATATTTTAAGCACCGTAAATGAAGCTACGAATTTACAAAGCGACATTATTCCAGAAGCTAAAACTATTGCTGACCGTTGGATTTTAAGTGAATTAATTAGCACCAGATTAAATATTAAAAATCGTTTAGAAAATTTTGAATTTTCACTTGCCGCCGAAGAACTTACTGATTTTACTTGGAATAAATTAGCGGATTGGTATTTAGAAATTGCTAAAATTGAAAAAGATAAAGATGAAATTTTAGTTTATTTGCTAAAAAATATTTTAATCATGTGGCATCCATTTATTCCGTATGTAACGGAAACTATTTGGGCACAGCTTGAAGATGGATTATTGTTAGTTAAGCAGTGGTCACAAGATAAAGACTTTACTCCAGACACTGAAGCGGTTGAACAAATGAACTTACTGCAAGAAATAATTATTTCGATTCGCAATGCTCGTTCAGAAAATAAAATTGAACCCGGTCGCAAAATTAAATCTTTAATTTATGGTAAGGAATCTTTTTTAACTGAATCAGTAGAGCTTATTAAAGGTTTAAAAACTGGTCTTAGTGATTTAGAGATTAAAGAATCAGGTGAAGTTCCAAACAATTCAATTGCCATTGCGACTGCTCACCTAGATATTTATTTACTTGATGCGGTGGATGCTGAAAAAGAAAAAATTCGTTTAATTAAAGAAAAAGAAAATTTAGAAAAAGTTATTGCTAACTTAAAAAATCGACTTGGTAATGAAGAGTTTGTGTCTCGGGCTCCAGAAAATATTGTTAAAGCTGAAACGGAAAAATTAAATGGTTATGTTTTAGAATTAGAAAAGATAAATAAGCTAATTGTATGACTTTAAAAAAATATTTAATGGTAACCGCGATCGCAACCGCTATTTGTTGGACGGTGCTTCTATTTGTTTCTAGTATTATTAATCCGGAAACAACTAGTTTACTTGGCTTTTTATTATTTTACTTAGCCTTGTTTATGGCAATTTCTGGCACAGCGTCTCTTATTGGTTTTTTAATCCGTTTTGTTGCTTTGCGCCATGAATTAGTTTTTTATGCGGTTAAAATTGCTTATCGCCAGTCATTTATGTTCGCTTTGTTTATCGTTATCACTTTAATTTTAGCCTCACAGGGCTTATTTACTTGGTTGAATTTATTTATGTTAATTATTGTATTTGCCATTTCCGAAATGATGATGATTCATTCTCAAAAAACTAGATAAAAAAATATGAAGACTAAATTACAACAACTTAAAGACGAATTCTTAAAACAGTTGAATACAGTAACTGACCCAGAAAAATTACGAGAATTTGAATTAAAATTTTTATCACGTAAAGGGGAATTAGCTCAGGTGATGAGTTCAATTAAAGATTTAAGCGACGAAGCTAGAAAAGAAGCGGGTGCTTTGGCTAACAGTATTAAAACCGAATTACAAGAACAGTTTGATAATGTTAAAAAAGCTTTAGATGAAAAGAAAGATGCTAGCAGTGAGGCTGATATTACTTTGCCTGGTAAAAAAATTACCACTGGCCATCTTAGTCCTTTGACTTTGGTGCAAAATGAAATTGAAGATTTATTTACTTCAATGGGTTTTATGGTGCTTGATGGTCCAGAACTTGAAAGTGATTATTATAATTTTGAAGCTTTAAATGTGCCACCACATCATCCAGCTCGTGATATGCAGGATACTTTTTATTGTTGATCTTAAAAATAAAGATGGTGAATATGATTTGTTAATGAGAACTCAAACTTCTCCAGTTCAGGTTCGGGCCATGAAAAAATATGGTGCTCCGCTTAAGGCGATTATTCCTGGGCGAACTTTTCGTTGTGAAGCCACTGATGCTCGTCACGAACATACTTTTTATCAATTGGAAGGTATTATGATTGATAAAAAAATTAACTTCGCTAACCTAAAAGGAGTGTGTGAAATTGTGGGTAAAAAACTTTATGGACCAGAAACTAAATTTAGAATGCGTCCTAAATTTTATCCATTTGTTGAGCCAGGTTCTAATGGCGAATATACTTGTTTCTTATGCCAAGGTAAAGGTTGCCGGGTTTGTAAGCATACTGGTTGGTTAGAAATTCTAGGCTGTGGTTTAATCCACCCAGATGTACTTCGTGCTGGCGGTATTGATCCTGAAGAATATTCCGGTTTTGCTTTTGGTTTTGGTTTAACCAGATTAGCCATGCTTAAATATGGTATTGATGACATCCGATTATTTATGGGTGGCGATCAACGTTTTACTCAACAGTTCTAACTACGAATATATATGTTATTATCACTTAATTGGTTAAAAGATTTTATAAAAATTCCTAAAGGTATTACCCCAGAAGACTTAGCACTTCGTTTAACAATGCACACCGTTGAAGTAGAAGGTTGGAGTGACCAATCAGCTAGTTTTAAAGGTGTGGTTGTTGGCAAAGTGTTAACCGTTGATAAACATCCTAATGCTGATAGATTACGCGTTACAACTGTTGATATTAAAAAAGAAGTATTAACTATTGTTTGTGGCGCACCTAATGTTGAAGCGGGACAACTAGTTCCAGTAGCGACTATTGGTGCAATACTTCCTAATGGATTAGAAATTAAAGAATCAGAAATTCGTGGTGAAAAATCATACGGAATGATTTGTGCTGAAGACGAACTTGGTTTAGGTAGTAATCATGAAGGGATTATGGTTTTAGGCAAGAAAGCTAAAATCGGCGAAGCCTTCTCAGAATATTTAAACTTAGATGATATTATTTTAGAAATTGATAATAAGTCACTATCTAATCGTTCAGATTTATGGGGTCATTATGGTATGGCTCGTGAAATTGGAACTTTTTATGATACTGAACTTAAAGATTATAATGAATTTTTAAAACCAGAGATAACCCCGGGAACTGAAAAGTTAGATGTTAAGGTTGAAGACAAAAAATTATGTCCTCGTTATATGGCTCTAGCTGTATCAGGCATTAAAGTTGAAGAATCACCAACTTGGTTAAAGGATCGTTTAGTAGCGGTTGGTCTTCGTCCAATAAATAATATTGTTGATATCACTAATTATGTAATGTTTGAAACTGGTCAGCCACTTCACGCTTTTTCTAGAGACCAAGTATCTAAAATTATTGTTCGTACTGCTAAAAAAGGTGAACATATTGAAACTTTAGATGGTAAAGAAAGAGAACTTGATGAAGAAATGTTAGTGATTGCTAACGGCGATGGTCCAATAGCGGTAGCGGGTGTTATGGGAGGACAAAATAGTGGCGTGACTGATGAGACTACCGAAATTGTTATTGAAGCGGCGAATTTTGATGCTGTTTCAATTCGTAAAACTGAAGGAAAATTAAGTCTTCGTACGGATGCCTCAATTAGATATGAAAAATCTTTAGATCCTAATTTGGTTGAAACTGGTTTGCGTCGCGCTTATGCACTGCTCAAAACAATTTGTAAAACAGCTGAAGCTAGTAGTGAAATAATTGATATTAGTAATTTCTCAGTTAACCAAGGTCCTGTGGTTTTAGGTCTAAATTGGATCAATGATAAGATTGGCCAAGAAATTCCTGAAAAACAAATCATTAATATTTTAGAAAGACTTGGTTTTGTTGTTGTAAAAGACGGCAATGATTTAAGTGTTACAATTCCTACTTGGCGTGCTGCTAAAGATGTAGCAATTAAAGAAGATATTTTAGAAGAAATTGTTCGGGTTTATGGTTATGACAATATTGTAACCTCCGCCCCCCTTATTTCTTTAGATCCACCAGAAATTTTAAGTGAGAGAGTTTTGGAGAGAAAAATTCAAACAATTTTATCAAGTAATTTTGGTTTAAACGAAACTTATAATTATTCATTTGTTGGTGAAAGCCAGCTTAAAAAATTAAATTTAGACTTTACTAATTATTTGAAATTGGTAAACCCAATTTCTGATCAACTGACAATTTTACGTCAAAATTTAATTGTTGGTTTACTTGGTAGCGTTAAAGTTAATCAATTTAATTTTGATGAGGTTCGTTTATTTGAACTTGGCCGTGTTTATTTAGACGCTCCAGGAAACTATGATAAGGCAGGGGGCGACAAAGAACGTTTACCTTATCAAGAAAAAAGAGTTGCTTTTGTTTTATCAGGCAAGCAGGGTGATTATTTTTCTGAAAGCAAAGGAATTACTGAAAGTTTAATTAAGCAAATTTTTGGCGGTGCTTTTGAAGCAGAATTTGTAACCGTTGAAGATTTCCCAGCTTATAGTGATAATAAAAAATCAGTTCGAGTTAGAGTTAATAATCGTGATTTAGGATTAGTTTCAACCATAAATAGTGAGGTGTCTGGAAAATTTGGTTTGAAAAATGAAACTGTAACTGTCGAACTTAATTTAGCTGAACTTTTAGCTTTGTATACTTCTTGTCCTTTAGTAAAATATAAACCAGTTCCAAAATATCCGATGATTTCTCGTGACCTCGCTTTTGTAGTTGACTCAGGAATGATGTATAATGATTTAAGAAGAGAAATAAAATCATTTGACGATTTAATTGTTGAGGTAGAATTGTTTGATAGTTATCAAGGTGATAAATTAGGAGAAGATAAAAAGAGTTTAGCTTTCCATGTTATTTATCAATCACTTGAGAGAACTCTTCGCGCTGAAGAAATTGATGCCATTCAAACTAAACTGATTGCTCGTTTAGAAGAAAAATTTGGGGCGCAAATTAGAAACTTTTAAATTTAAATAATTTACAATTTTATGTTCGAAACTTCTGCTGATGTTTTAAACTTAGTTTTATCAGCTTGTATCATCGCCCTTACCTTCTTTTTGTGCTGGGGTATCTACTACTTTGTAGTCACAGTTCAAAAATGGTATCGCATTATTAAAAAAGTGGAAACTGGCGTTGATGAAGTTGAAAAAATAATTTATACCGTTAAAGATAAACTACATGGCAGCGCCGCCTATCTATTTACACTGGGCGATGTAGCTAAAAGAGTCTTTGAATTCGTTCAAGAAAAAAGAGCTGAGGCTAAGCCTAAACCAAAGACAGCTAAAAAGAAGAAATAAAAAAATCGCCCTTGAGTAGGGCGATTTTTTGTATAGATTTTTAGTAGATAGCTTTTTTCTTGGCTTTAGCCTTAGGTTTCTTTTCAGTGGTTTTATCAGTAGTTTTTTTGGTAGCCACTTTTTTAACTCCACCTTTATGACCACATTCACGATTACTACATTTAACGCTTTCGGTTTTTAAATCCTTAATCATTAAAGCGTCGCATTTTGGACAGGTTTCGCCAGTTGGTTCACCGTAGTAAGCATTTTTACAAGTTGGATAATTGTCACAGGCATAGAAAGCACCACGCTTACTAAATTTTTTAACAATATTTCCGTGTTCGCAAACTGGGCATTTTACATCGGGTGCATCACTAGTTTTAATGTTTTTGATATTCTTACATTTAGGATAAGCAGTACAAGCTAGGAAAGCACCATAACGTCCATTTTTAATGGCCATATCAGCCCCACACTTATCACATTTTTCACCAGCATATTTTTTAGTTAGTTCTTCTAACTTAGCGCTTTCAGGGGTAGCTTCTTTATTTTTATCAACTAATGATTTGATATTTTTACAAGCCGGAAAACCACTACAAGCCAAGAACTTACCATAGCGACCAGTTTTAATAATCATTGGTGAGCCACACTTATCACATTTTTCTTCAGTGGTTTCTTCGGGCATAATATCAGTCTTATTTATTTCCGCATATTTAGTCTCTAAATTAGCGTGAAATTTATCATAGAAATTTTTAATAACTGGTTGCCAATCTTCTTCGCCGGTGGCTACTTTATCTAAATCATCTTCCATTTTAGCGGTAAATTTATAATCAATGATTTCTGGGAAGTGAGCGATCAGTAAGTCAGTTACCACAAAAGCAATATCGGTTGGGGCTAACTTTTTATTTTCATCACGGTTTACATAACCACGAGTAATAATAGTATTAATGGTTGGCGCGTAAGTTGATGGACGACCAATGCCGTGTTTTTCCATTTCTTTAACCAAGCTTGCATCAGAATATCTGCCAGGTGCTTTAGTAAAATGTTGCTCACTACGAATCGCAATTAAATCTAGTAAATCTTTAGCGGTAACTACTGGTAATTCTTGTTCACTAGTTTTTTCTTTATAAACTTTTAAGTAACCAGGGAAGTCTAAAACTTGACCACTAGCTCTTAAGCCATATTTATCAGCGCTAACATAAATAGTGGTTGCACTTAAAATAGCGGCTGGCATTTGACTGGCTACTGATCTTTCCCAAATTAGTTTATATAATTTGTATAAGCCTTTTTCTAGTTTTTCTTTTAGACTGTCTGGAGTTTTTAGAACTTCAGTTGGACGTACCGCTTCGTGAGCTTCTTGAGCATTCTTATTTTTATTTTTGAAAACGCGATGTTCAGTTAAAGCGTATTCTTTACCCAAGTTATCAATTAACCAAGTTTGAGCTTCACCTAAAAACTTCTCTGATAAATTTAGAGAGTCAGTACGCATGTAAGTGATATAACCTTGCTCATATAATTTTTGAGCAAGTGTCATAGTCTGCTTAGCCGAAAAACCAAGTTGACGATTAGCACTTTGTTGTAAGGTAGAAGTGGTAAAAGGATTTGGGGCACTTTTATTTACTTTTTTCTTTTCAACTTTTTCGACAGTATATGTGGCTGCTTCTAATTCTTTTTTATATATTTCCGCTTTATCAGCATTGATTTCTAATTTTTCTAAATTCTTGTCGTCAATTTTATATAATTCAGCACTAAATTTATCTTGATTTTTAGTCGCTAAGTCGGCAGTGACACTCCAATATTCATCACTGATAAAAGCTTTGATTTCTTTTTCACGTTCAACCACTAAGCGCATCGCTACACTCTGAACACGACCGGCTGATAAACCGCGAGTTACTTTTTTCCAAAGAAATGGTGATAATTCATAACCCACTAAACGATCTAAAACGCGACGAGCTTGTTGCGCGTCAACCATTTTCATATCAAGCGTTCGAGGGTGTTGTAGGGCAGCTAAAATAGCGTCTTTAGTAATTTCATGAAAGACGATTCTTTTGGTGTTAGTTGGATCGATTTTTAAAGCTTCAGCTAAATGCCAAGCGATAGCTTCTCCTTCACGATCTTCATCAGAAGCCAGAATAATAGTATCAACTTTAGCAGCTTGTTTCTTTAAATTAGTCACCGTTTTTTTAGCGGCGGTGGGAATGATATATCGAGGCACGAACCCATTTTCGATGTCGATGCCCATTTCACTTTTCGGTAAATCACGAATGTGTCCGAATGAGGATTCGACTAAATAGCTTTTATCTAAAAATTTAGATATGGTTCGGGCTTTAGTTGGAGACTCAACAATAATTAAAGTCATATTTTTAGATAAATTATTTAGGTATTCATAACTAGTTTACTATTTACTCGTAACATGTCAACCTTTGGCATATTTCATTAAGTTCGGCCGAACTAGTAACCGGAATAGCCCCTTGAGCGATTAAAAGGTGTGGTCCAGCGCTTAATTCATTAAATATTGAACCTGGGACAGCTAGCACCTCTCGTCCACCTTCTAGAGCTAAACGAGCCGTAATCAAGGCGCCAGATCGAATTTTGGCCTGAATAATTATGGCGGCTCGGCTCAGTCCAGCGACTATTCGATTCCGCTGAGGGAAGTTTTGGGGTTTTGGTTTAGTGCCAATCGGAAATTCAGAGATAATAAGTCCACCATTTTTAATAATTTGATGGTAAAGCTCTAAATTTTCTTTGGGGTAGAAACTAGCCTCATCAAGTCCAGTACCTAAAACAGCAATTGTGTGTTTGGCGATTTTATGAGCTAAGGCATCAATCCCTTTAGCTAGACCACTTACAATAACTATTTTATCTAAAATAGCCTTACTCAAAATATTTTTAATTACTCGTTCGCCATAAACATCGGATTCCCGACTACCAACAACAGCTAAAGGAAATAGATCGGTCTTTGGCCACTTACCAATATAATATAAAACTTTAGGCGGGTTGTTGATTTCTTTGAGTAAGACTGGGTATAAAGGATCGTCTATTTTTAAAGTTTTGATCTCGTAACCAGACATAAAGGTAAATATAATACCCAGAAGAATAAATAATCTGGGTATGTTGCTAACTTAGCAGTTATATATTAAGATAATATAAGTCTAGCGCTTAAAGTTTTGCCCAAAAATAATCAGATTAAACCGCCCCTCCTTGGTTTAGTTGCCGATTGTTTTAAGGCAAAATCTTAAGCGCTATTTTTTTTATAGAGATTTTATGGCCTCAGCTAAGACATTTTTAATAATGTCTTTTTCCTCGGCATTGAAGTTTTGTAGCACGAATTTTTCCACCGGAATTCTGGTTCTAATTAATTCATTTTTAACCCCGATTTTAATTCGTCTGAAATTTTTAGTTTTAAGATGATTAATGATTGATTGTACACCATTGTTACCGCCACTTCTAGAATCAGTCGCAATTTTCCATTTGCCAACTTCAATATCAATATCATCGTGAATCACAGTTAAAACATCTGATAAGTCAGCATCTTTTTTGTTAAATAGACCTAAAGATTTTGGTATTAAACCGTAGTAGGATAAAATGGCTTGAACGGATTGTCCGGAGTTATTCATGAAAGTTTGTGGTTTCAAATAAATACAGTCACCCACCTCATAAGTTAAAGCATTAAACTTTTTATTAAGTTGCCACCTAACATCGCCAAGCAATAAGTCTAAAGCCATAAAGCCGACATTGTGACGATTCTTTTGATACTGGTCGCCCGGGTTTCCGAGGCCAACGATAATTCTCATATATTTGTGGTTATTTATTTCGATGGTTTTATTATACAACATCAATCATTAAAAGACGATTATTAATGCTTAAAGTTTAAATTAATTTAAAATCAATAATATCTGAAGTTAAATTTTAAAAATAGACTTAATTTATGGTTTAATTTAAATATCTAACTAAATTAAAAAATGTTTTAGGGTCGCTTATAAAAATAGTGGTGGAGAAAATAATATTTAATTTAAAAATATTTATTAAAAAAAGAGCTCCAACATTGGAGCTCTTTTTTATTAGGAAGCTGTACCGTGAACTTTTTTATTTTTAGTTACTGTCATTTTGATTGGTGTGCCAGTGAATCCCCATTTTTCACGTAATCTATTTTCCATAAAGCGAACGTAAGAAAAATGTAAGTTATCTTTTGATCCAATTCTAATATCAAATGAAGGTGGGTTACTGCGCACTTGAGAAAATTCGTAAATACGTGGAGCTTTTAGTCCTTTGCCTTTAGCTGGTAAATGAATCTTAACAATTTTCATTAAGAATTTTTGTAACTGAGAATCAGAGATTTCAATCTTACGAGCTTCAGCTATAGTAGTCACTAGGTCCATGATTTTTTGAACCTTAAGACCAGTTTTAGCGGAGATAAATTGAAGGGGTGCCCAAGCAGCAAATGGTAATTCATGATAAATGTCTTGAGTCCATTTTTTAGTATCTTTAACTTCAACCTTATCCCATTTATTGGCGATTAAAATTAAACTCTTATGACGCTCAATAATTTCACCTACGATTTTAGCATCTTGGTGAGTTAGTGGTTCACTAACATCAAAGACCAACAAGGCAATATCAGCTTTATCTAAAACGTGTAATGATTTTCCGATACCTAGTTTTTGGATGCCATCACCTTTATGTCCTTGGCGAGAAATACCAGCGGTATCAACAAAACGAATTTTTTTCTCACCCCAAGTAATAACAGTGTCTTGCGGTTCACGAGTAGTGTGGGGTTCATCGCTAACGATAACCCGTTCATAACCTAGGATAGAATTAAGTAGGGAAGATTTACCAACATTTGGTTTTCCAATAATACAAACTTTAATTTCATCACTTCTATCTTCAATAACAATTTTTTCGTCAGCGAATGGTTTCAATTTGATAACAATTTCATCTAACAAATCACCAGTACCAGAACCAGTAGTTGCTGAAATAAGTCTTGGTTGACCAAGTCCTAGTTTAACAAAATTTAAAGCCTCGGTAGCATGCTTTTGACTATCAACTTTATTTACAACAATAAGAGTTTTTTTAAGTAGTTCTGGATTCTTTTTTAAAGCAGCTGCTAAGTGTCTGTCTTCAGTTAGTAGCCCGGCACGGTTATCAACCATAAAAACAATAATCGCCGCATCATCTAAAAGTTGGCGTACTTGTTTTTGGGCTAAGAAATCAATTCCGGATGCATTTTTGGTAACCTCGTTATTTAAATGTTTAGCATCAAAAATACCAGCCGTATCAACTAATTCGAAATCACGGTTATTCCAAGAAACGTAACCAAAATTACTGTCACGTGTAGTGCCAGCAACATCAGAAACTAAAGCTTGTTGTTTTTCGGTTTAGTACAATTAAAAAGAAGTTGACTTACCAACATTGGCTCGTCCTAACAACGCGACTAAAGGCAGATTGTGTTTTAGGTTATTCATTTTTATTGTTGAGGGTTTGTTAGTTCCCATTTTTCTGCATCTGTTCCTAGAATTAAAACTAGATCAGGTGTAGAGGTGCTGTTTTTTAAATTAGTAAGCCAAGTAGGACTGTCGTAGCTAAGAGTAGCACCAGTTAAATCAGTTAAAGCTTTGATAGCGGCTTCGTTTTTGCCATAGGATAAATCATAGATAGCACTTTTTGTAATATTTCTTTCGCTACCATTACTCTTAGTAGTTGTGAAATTGTAAGCATCTAAAGTAGAACCAATTTTACTAGCTAGACCAGTTACCCAAGTTCCATTAACGATTTGTAAATTAACGGATTTAGATAAAGGTTTCACTTCAACTTTTGGAGCTGGAGCAGTGCCAAAAATATTTTGAGTGAATGATTTAATTTCGTCGTAATTACCAGTTCGAGGCATTAGTAAATAAGCACCATCAGCTCCGGTAGTATTAACTAATAAACCATCAGCTCCATTATCAAGAACTTTATTAATGATATTTGATTTTTCAACACTCTTGTAATCGTCCCACAAAGCAATCATATCAGTAACTGAAATATTAGTATCAACATGTTCTTTTAATTGATTGGAAATTCTAACTAACATGGCTGGCTTAAGCAAAGTGTTGGCTGATAATAAATTATCTTTTACCGCTTGTAGAATAAGTTGTTGGCGTCTTGCTCTAGCAAAATCAGAACCTTCACCACCAACACCGTGACGACTACGAGCAAATTTTAAAGCTAAACTGCCATCCATTTTTTGTAAACCAGCATCAACGTGTAAGTGTTGATATCTTGAATAATAATTAGGATTATCTTCTTCACCTAAAATTGGATATGAATAATCATCAAGGGTGTGTTCGACATTAACTGTAACTCCACCTAGCTCATCGACAATATTAACAAAACCTTGAAAGTCGGCTCGGACATAATAGGTAATTGGGGTGCCAAGTAAATCACTCAAATACGCAGTCATAGCTGGTCCACCACTTCCTGTTTGTTTAGCTTCAGCCGTTGCATTAATGGAATTAATTTTTCTCCAGTAACCATCGGAGACCTTAACTGCCATATCTCTAGGAATTGAAATCATGGAAACCTGTTTGGTTGATGGTTTGATACTAACTAGCATAATAGTATCTGCTAAATAGCCACCATCATGATTTTTTCCACCCATACCAATTAACAAAACATTAATTCGGTCATTTTCTTCACCGATTAATTTTTTGTTTGAAGAGGTTACAATATGAGTTATTTTGCTAAAAATACCAGTATTAAACCAAGAATCACTGCCAGAACCAGAGACAATAACTTTACCAGCAAAGATAATAAATAAAATAGCGATTACACCTATAATACGAAATATTTTTGTACTCTTTTTTGTTTTATTTTCGGAAGGAACGCCAGTTTCTGACTCCATACCATTTTTGAAATCAATCATATATAATAAAAAATAATTCAATAACTGGAGTAGTATTGAATTAGTGAAATAAATTGCCTATTTTATCGTAATTACTTAAGGTATTATATAATTATTTTGCTCTTTTGGCAACTTGACCTACATTAGCAAAAAAACGCCTTCAAGTCAAGACGTTTTCCTCTATAAATAGTCGGGTTGCCCGGAATCGAACCGGGGTTACGCGAACCCGAATCGCGCGTAATGCCACTATACCACAACCCGTTAAATTATCGCTATTGTTAGCATTTATTTGAAATAATCTTAATTCTGTTTATGGTTTTTGTCAAAAAAAACTTGACGAACTATAAAACTGGCGTTACAATGCTTGTAGGTACGTTACGCGAAAGACCCAGATTGGGGTCTTTTTTTGTTGCCTAAAAACTCAATTTATCATAAGATAGAGACATAAGAATAAATATTATGACTGATAAAAAAATCATTTTCTCAGGTATTAAACCTAGTGGCCGCTTGAATATCGGTGGTTATATTGGAGCTCTATCACAATGGGTAGAAATGCAAGATAAATATAACTGTATATTCTGTGTGGTTGATTATCATGCAATTACTGTTAAACAAGATCCATTACAGTTAAAAGCCTGGACTATGGAATTAGTTAAAACTTATTTAGCGGCTGGGATTGATTATAAAAATGTTATTTTATTTAAGCAGTCTGATGTTCCAGCTCATACAGAACTCGCTTGGATTTTAAATTGTTGTGGAGCTCGAATTGCTGATTTAAATAAAATGACTCAGTTTAAAGATAAGGTGGGGAAGCATCAAGAATCGGCTACAGTCGGTCTTTATGATTACCCAGTTTTAATGGCATCAGATATTCTTTTATATAATACGGAAATAGTTCCAGTGGGTGAAGACCAAAAACAACACGTAGAACTAGCTCGTGACATTGCTCGACGTTTTAACAAAGAATACTCAGAAATTTTTAAGATTCCAGAAGCGGTGGTTCGTAAAGAAGGGGCTAGAATCATGGGATTACAAGACCCAACTAAGAAAATGAGTAAGAGTGATGAATCTGGTTTAGGTTGTATTGATTTATTAGATGATGTCGAAAGTGCGAAAAAGAAAATTATGCGCGCGGTTACTGATTCAGATAGTTTAGTTAAGTATGATGCAAAAAATAAACCAGCGGTTTCAAATTTACTTACCATCTATTCTTATTTAGGTAACAAGAGTATTAAAGAAATTGAAAAAGAATATGAAGGCAAGGGGTATGGTGATTTTAAAAAAGGCTTAGCTGATGTAGTTGGCAATTTTTTACAATCTTTCCAAGATAAATATTATGCTATTTCAGATAGTGAGGTTTTAGATATTTTAGAGAACGGAAAAGAGAAAGCTGCTAAAATTGCTAACGCGACACTTGATAAAGCTAGACATGCAATTGGTGTTAGATAAAAATAAATAAAATATAAAAGTATGAATCACAACAATGTTACAACTGCTTTAGAATTACCAGGTGCTAAAATAATTAAAAATTTAGGAGTAGTAAAAGGAATCGTTGTTAGATCTCGTTCTATTTTTGGTTCTATTGGTGGGTCACTACAAACTATAGTTGGCGGAAATATTTCTTTGTTCACTCAATTATGTGAAAGTACTAGAGAAGAAGCTTATAATTTAATGATTAAGCACGCTGAAGATTTAGGGGCTAATGCTATTATTAGTATTCGTTATGATGCTACTGAAGTTATGGGTGGTGTGACTGAAGTTTTATGTTATGGTACTGCAGTAGTTATTGAATAGTTAATATATTTAAAAAAGAGCTTCTTGCGAAGCTCTTTTTTTGTTTATATTTTTGGATACAAAAAAGACCTTTAAAAAGGTCTTTTTTATTTAACAATTTCAATTTTTGTGTTTGTGAAGTTTTAAGTCTAATTGGCACCAATTCGGATCGACATATAGTTTTAAATTAATGATTTGACTCAATAACTTAAACTATTGTTTCTCCCTAGAAAGGAGGTGATCCATCCACAGCTTCCGCTACGGATGCCTTGTTACGACTTCGTCCCTGTCATCAGTCTCGCCTTAATCCCATAAATGAGCTTTTGGGCGCTACCAACTCCCTTGACGTGACGGGCGGTGAGTACAAGACCCGAGAACGTATTCACCGTGGCATAGCTGATCCACGATTACTAGCGATTCCAGCTTCATGGAGTCGAGTTGCAGACTCCAATCCGAACTGAGAAAAGTTTTTAGGGATTTGCTCCATCTCGCGATTTGGCGTCCCTTTGTACTTCCCATTGTAGCACGTGTGTTGCCCAAGGTGTAAGAACCATGCTGATTTGACGTCATCCCACCTTCCTCCCATTTAAAACGGGCAGTATCTTATGACATATAAAACATAAGAAAAGGGTTGCGCTCGTTTCCCGACTTAACGGTACATCTCACGACACGAGCTGACGACAACCATGCAGCATCTGTGTAGCACCCTCGAAGGCGGATCTGTTTCCAGACCTTGCAGCTACATGTCAAACCTTGGTGAGGTTCCTCGCTTATCGTCGAATTAAACCACATGCTCCACCGCTTGTGCGGGTCCCCGTCTATTCCTTTGAGTTTTAGCCTTGCGGCCGTACTCCCCAGGCGGGATACTTAACGTGTTAACTTAAATTAGCAGCACTGGAAGGGTCGATACTTCCAATGCTTAGTATCCAACGTTTACAGCGTGGACTACTGGGGTATCTAATCCCATTCGCTCCCCACGCTTTCGTCCACTGAGTGTCAGATTTGTCCTAGCAAACTGCCTTCGCATTTGGTGTTCTTGCTGATATTAATGGATTTAACCCCTACACCAGCAATTCCGTTTGCCTCTTCCAATCTCTAGTTTGTCCATCTCTCCCGCGGACTCGAGGTTGAGCCTCGAGATTTAACAGGAGATGCGATAAACCACCTACGGACGCTTTACGCCCAATAAATCCGGATAATGCTTGGGGCCCTCGTATTACCGCTGCTGCTGGCACGAGGTTAGCAGCCCCTTATTCAACTGCTACCATCATTGTTTTGTCACAGTTAAAAGTACTTTACACCCCGAAAGGCTTCTTCATACACGCGGCGTCGCTCCTTCAGACTTTCGTCCATTGAGGAAGATTCTTGACTGCAGCCTCCCGTAGGAGTCTGGGTAGTGTCTCAGTCCCAGTGAGTGGGGTCACGCTCTCGCGCCCCATACCCGTCGTAGCCTTGGTGAGCCATTACCTCACCAACAAGCTGATAGGCCATAGACCCCTCTCGAAGCGTCGTAGCTTTAATGAACTAACTCATGTTAGTTCATACTATCGGGTATTATTCTCGCTTTCGCAAGGTTATCCCCGTCTTCGAGGTAGGTTATCAATGTGTTACTCTCCCGTTTGCCATGCCTAGTAAACTAGACATTCGACTTGCATGCCTTAGACACGCCGCCAGCATTCATCCTGAGCCAGGATCAAACTCTCTATTAAGTTTGTGACTCTAAATGAAAGCAAAGCTTTCAATATATTTGATATCCGATAAATCGGATTTTTGTTTTGTTTTTATTCTCCGAATCGATGCCAATTAGCATCAAAACTTTCACCAAAAATTGAAATTGTTAACGTCCGCGAAACAGGACAGAAAAAAACAGAGATATAAACTATATCTTGTTTTACCTAAGCTTTATTCCGTTTTATTTCGATGTTGTTAATAATATACTACAGACAGATGTTTGTCAATACCCCTAAAACAAAGGATAAAATCATTTTTTGAAAGCATTTAAAATAATTGTTTTTAGATTATATTTATTGTATGATTAAGGGACTAAAATAAAGAATATTTTTTAATATGTCTGACGAAAATAAAATGAGTGAAAATTATAAAATTGAAGTGGTGGAAAATCTGTTTCAAGAAGCTATGGGAAAGTTAAAAGAACTTCATAATGAGAAGCTAGAACTTATTAAAAAATTTAGAGCTGAAAACAACGCCGATGAGCTAAATAAAATTCGTCAGTTTTTTAAAAAATAGATTTATGATCAATGAAGAAATTGGAACTACTTTAAATAGAAAAATTACTGGTGCTACATCAGAAATTCTTAGACGCAAAGAATTGGATGAAACTGTAGAGAAAAATTTAAGCGCTGGCTTAGAAAATAGTCTTGAATTTGTTGCCGCTAGCACACAAATTGATGAAAAACGGGCTATAATTGTCTCTACATATAATAAGTATATCAATCAACAACCAAATGCCAATTCTTTAGTTTCTATTAATAATATATTTGAAGAAGAAATTGTTTTGGCAGATGAAGCTGGTATAGAGGAGACAATAATTGATACCAGTATTATAAGTGCCACTGCTGAACCAGAAAAAAAATCAGACTCTTTTGTTAAACGTTTGGCAAAAAAGATCTTTAGTATTTTTAAGTAAGAGTAACTATAAATTAAAGGCCGATTATATCGGTCTTTTTTATATATAGAAGCTGGACTTAATATATTGACAAAATCTATCTTTATTGATACAATAATTCGGCTATTATTAAGTAGCTATCGTATTTTAAAAACAAATATCAACAATATTAACCCCGAAAAACAGAAAAAAATAGAAAATGAAAAAAAAGTTAATTTTTTTAAGTTTATTGGCAATGATTGGGCTTAGCTCATTTGGCCAATTAAAAGTTGTTAACAACTTCGGTTGCGGACTTAATGTCGAAAATGGTGGTAAAGTAATTTTTATTCCTGATAAAGGAATAGCTACTTTCCCAACGCGTATTCGAACAGCTGATCTGTCTTGTTGGACGCTTGATAGCAAAATAAAATTTGTTATAAGCCGTGAGGTGTCTCGGGCTGGAGTTGTTAAAATTGAAGCTAGTGATCGAGCAAATGTTCCGGTTCAAACGAATCCAATCATTTACGATAATGCTAGTAATGCGCCGGTCAATAATTCGGAGAAAACACAACCTTTATCGGCTATTTTAAGCGGTTCCGTCGGTTATTCAGCGCCAGTTTACAACAACAGTTCAACTCATTATTCTGATTCGATCAATGACTTGTCTGGAAGTAAAACTTCCTATGAAGATGTTGACGCGATGAATAAAAACTCTAACGTCACAGTTACTTCAGTTGGAACTCCGGTCCAAGAAACTTCGTTAAGTGCGATTTTGAAAGGCGATGTCGGTGATCCTGAGCCCACTGTTTCTGCAGCGGTTCCAGTTCAAACGAAAAGTGTTCAAACAATTGTTAGCAGATCAGTAACCTATGCTGGTGAGCCAATTACGCTTGAATATTTAGGCACTAAAACTTTAAAGATTATTTCTAGCGAAGGGCAAGGATTAGAATTGATTGGGCGAGCTGATTCGGTTAACAATTCTGGTGTAAAAAATAAATACACCATCTATGTTAAGAAGAATGCCGATTTAGTTATTGGTATTGGCGAAAAGAAACAAGCTAATCAAGCGATTTGGCCTTACGGAGAAATTCGTAAGCGTATCAATGCTGATGACGCTGTTTGTAAAATCACCGATGCTGATATTAAAATGATGTCGACCAATCAAACACGAAAATTAAAATTTCGCGTTGATGCTAAAGGTTACAAAATTTTAATTGAACCAGATTCTGGTGAACTTATTTCGTTAGGGTATTGCGGGGTTTCTCGACCAGTTGATTTGCCAATTGGCCAATCGTATATTCGTATTGCTTACACTGATCCTCAAGGAGTCTTTCATCCGACAGCTTTTATGTCTGTCCATGTTACTTCTCAAGATCGGTATATCCCAATCACGGCTAACGATTTAGCTAAAACTTTTACCATTAATAATTGGTAACCATTTACTTTCTCGGAGCTTATGACACAATGTCGTAAGCTCCTTTTTTATTGAAAAAGGCTTTATTTTAGCCCTTAAATTGACCTTTTAATGTTTGCCTGATATAATAAAACATAGGTTTAAGGACCTTTTTATTGTTTTTAAGATTTTATACGAATATGATTATAACTTGGCTAGGACAATCAGCTTTTAAATTACAAGACAAAGTTAGTGCTGACGGAATTACGGTGGTAACTGACCCATATGGTAAAGAAACTGGACTTAAAATGCCTAGTTTTGAAGCTGATATTGTAACCGTTTCCCATGATCACGCCGACCATAATAATGTAGATGCTTTAAGAGGTAATCCTTTTATCATTGATTGTGCTGGTGAATATGACACTAAAGGAATTTTAATTGAAGGCATTGATTCTTATCATGATGAAGAAGAAGGTAAACTTCGTGGTGGTAATATTATTTATCGAATTGAAATTGATGATATTTCGATTGTTCATCTTGGTGATTTAGGTCATGTTTTATCTAATGAACAACTTGAAAAATTAGTTGGTACTGATATTTTACTGATTCCAGTTGGCGGTAAACACACTTTAGATGCTAAGAAAGCGGTTGAAGTTATTTCTCAAATTGAACCTCGCATTGTTATTCCAATGCATTACAAGGTGGAAGGTTTAGCTTATGAAGATTTTGATTCAATTGAAAAGTTTATAAAAGAACTGGGCATTGAACCAAGTCGTGAAGAAAAATTAAAAATTTCTAAAAAAGATTTACCACAAGAAGAAATGGAACTAGTAATTCTTAACATGTAAATAATAAAAAAATAAATATAAAATTTATGATGCAACATCCAAAGAAAGAAAGAACTTTTGTTATTTTAAAACCAGACGCTGTTCAACGCGGTTTAATGGGAGATATTATTGCTCGTTTTGAGCGTGTTGGTTTAAAAATGGTGGCTTTAAAAATGATTATGGCTACTGAACAACAATGTTGGGATCATTATAATAAAGATGAGGCTTGGTTTTTAAAGAAGGGGGCAAACATTATTAAAAATCGTGAAGATTTAGGAATGCCTATTGAAAAAGATGCTTTAGAATATGGTAAAGATATTATTCGTGCTTTAGTTAAATTTATGACAGCTGGTCCAATTGTGCCAATGATTTTTGAAGGTAACCAAGCTATGGGAATCGTTAAAAAAATTGTTGGTGGAACTGAACCTTTAACTTCTGAAGTTGGTACAATTCGTGGAGATTACACTTTAGATTCTTATGAATTATCTAGTTATGATGATAGAGCCGTTCGTAATTTAATTCATTGTTCTGATGAAGTTGCTGAAGCTGAAAGAGAAATTAAAATTTGGTTTAACGAAGCTGAAATTCTAAGTTATCGTTTGGTTTCCGAAGGTATTATGTATGATGTTAATTTGGACGGAATCAGAGAATAACATATGAACCCGGAAGAAGTTCAAAATAAAAAATCATTGTTACCAAAAATAAGCATTATTATTTTAATTGCAGTTATTTTTTGTTTGTGGTTAGCTAACTTAAATAATGTTTTTGATGCTAACTCAACTTCAACTGACGACACTTTTAAAAAAATTAGTGCTGACATTGACGAATCTCTTGCTAAGGTAAATGCTAAACTTAATAAAACAGTTAGTTCAACTAGCAACACTTTTGTTGATGATTTGCTTGAAAAAGCCAGTAGCTCAACGGCTACTAGCACAGTTAAAATAGAACTAAAAGAAGAATTAAAGGGATTAATAAAAACAGCAACCACAACTAATAAAAAAATTGGTTGCCCAGAATATATTAATTGTATGCCAACAATCGGCGACGCTAAGCCTTGCGTCATTCCGGCTGGTTGTGAAAAAATTACCAAAATAGCTTATTAATACTTAGAAGTTTATGTCTAATGAGAATCAAGAGTTAGAAACAATAGATAATATTCGAAAACAAACGGAGTTTGGTATAGTTGAAGAACAACCGATTGTGGAAGAAATGAGCCGCTCTTATTTAGAGTATGCTATGAGTGTTATCGTTTCTCGTGCACTACCTGATGTTCGTGATGGTATGAAACCAGTTCATCGTCGTATTTTATATGCAATGTGGACTATTGGGCTTAGACCTAGTGCTAAATTTAGAAAATCGGCTACTGTAGTCGGTGAAGTTTTAGGTCATTATCATCCTCATGGTGATACAGCTGTTTATGATTCAATGGTTCGTTTAGCTCAAGACTTCTCAATGCGTTATCCTTTAGTTCGTGGCCAAGGTAACTTTGGTTCTATGGATGGTGATAGTGCGGCGGCGATGCGTTATACCGAGGCTAAGTTAGCTGGTATTGCTGAAGAAATGTTATTTGATCTTGATAAAGATACTGTTGATTTTATTCCAAACTTTGATGGATCTTGCAAAGAACCAAAAGTACTTCCAGCTAAATTACCAAATTTACTTTTAAACGGCACTATGGGTATTGCGGTTGGTATGTCCACCAATATTCCACCACATAATTTAAGAGAATTATCAGCAGCGATTGTTCATTTACTTGATAATCCTGAGGCCAGCATCGAAGATTTAATGGAATTTGTTAAAGGTCCAGATTTCCCAACTGGTGGTATTATTTATAATAAAAAAGATATTTTAACCGCTTATGCTACCGGGAAAGGTGGAATTGTAGTTCGGGGTAAAGCTGATATCCAAGAAGACAAAAAGTGGTTTCAAAATTATTATTTCCGAAATTCCTTACCAAGTTAACAAGGCTGATTTAGTAGAAAAAATTGCTGATCTTGTTAAGGATAAAAAAGTAGATAGCATTAAAGCACTTCGTGATGAATCAGATCGTGATGGTGTTCGCGTTGTAATTGAGCTTAAAAAAGATGCTTATCCTAAAAAAGTTTTAAACGCTTTGTATAAACATACATCACTGCAGACAACTTTCCACTGCAATATGTTGGCGTTAGTAGATGGTGGTATTCAACCAAAAGTTTTAACACTGAAGATGATTTTGGAAGAATATATTAAACATCGTCAGGAAGTAGTTAAGCGTCGCACTCAATATGAACTCGCTAAAGCTTTAGAGAGAGCTCATATTTTAGAAGGTTTAATGATTGCGCTTCAAAATATTGATGAGGTGATTAAAACGATTAAAGCGTCTAAAGATAAAGAAGTAGCTAAGGCTGCTTTAATGAAGAAGTTTAAGTTGTCTGAACGTCAAACGGTGGCTATTTTAGAAATGCGTTTACAGAACTTAGCTAACTTGGAACAACAAAAGATTGAAAATGAACTTAAAGAAAAGAGACTTCTTATTGCTGACTTAGAAGAAATTTTAGCTTCAGTAACTAAGATGCGAGCGATTATCAAAGATGAATTAATTGCTCTTACTGAAAAGTTTGGTGATGACAGACGTACTGAAGTCGTAGCTCATGGCATGAAAGAATTTAACGTTGAAGATTTAGTACCAAACGAAGAAGCTCTTGTTATGATGACAAGAGATGGTTATATCAAACGAACTGAACCAGATACTTTCAAAGTTCAGGCTCGAGGTGGCAAAGGTATTATTGGACTTACTACTAAGGAAGAAGATTCTGTTTTATTCATGTTCACTACCTTAACTCATAATGACGTTTTATTCTTTAACGACTAAAGGACGTGTGTTCCAATTAAAAGCTTATGAGATTCCACAAGCNTCTCGTATNGCTAAAGGAACNCCNATTGTAAACTTCTTACAACTTATTGGTGGCGAACAAATTTCNTCCATCTTGCCACTCGACAAATTATCATCGAGCAAATATTTATTCTTTGCGACTGAAAAGGGTCTAGTTAAGAAAGTAGAACTTTCTGCTTTTGCTAACGTCAGACGTAGTGGTTTAATTGCGATTAAGATTAAAGAAGATGATAAATTGATTTGGGCTAAACCAACCTCTGGTAACGACCACATTCAATTAGTTACTTCCCAAGGTCAAGCGATTCGCTTTAAAGAAACTGATGTTCGTGATATGGGAAGAAATGCTGCCGGTGTAAATGGTATCAGATTACATAAGGATGATAGAGTTATTGGTATGGGTGTCGCTAAGACTGATAAAGATAAGATTCGAAAATATCAAATCTTAACCATTATGGCTCGTGGTTATGGCAAGAGAACAGATTTTGGTCTGTATAAGTTACAGGGTCGTGGTGGTTCTGGTATTAAGACAGCTAAGATAACTGATAAGACCGGCGAACTAACCAATGCTTTCTTATTAAATGAAGAATCAATGAGCGATCGTGATGTTATTATTATTTCCGATAATGGCCAAGTAATCCGCGTTCCATTTGCTTCAATTAGTGTTTTAGGTCGTGATACTCAAGGAGTTAAGATTATGAGATTTAAAGACCCAGAAGATAGAGTAGCGGGCGTAACTTGGGCTTAAAAATACAATAATGGTGAATATAAAAGTCAGGCGTTTGCCTGACTTTTTGTTTAAAAAAGGGTATAATAGAAGTAATAATTTATAAATTTTTCACATATTCTATGGAAATTCTACTTATTGTTTTAATTGTTCTAATATTGGCTGGTTTGGGCTTAGTAATCAGCCTTTTGCTCAAGAAAAATGAAACTAATACACCACTCATGGAGAAGTTGGTTACTCAATCCGAGCAACTTAACCAGCTAAATCGTCAAAATTCCGAACTTCGTCAGGAATTAGATCGTAAGTTATCTGAAACTCACCGGGCGAATCAAAATCAATACGAGCAAACCGCCAGAACGATTCAAAATATTACTGGTCAGTCAGCTAAGTTAATCGCTGATGTAACTGAGAAACTAACTAAATTGGATGAAACTAATAAACAGGTAGTTAATTTTTCCGCTCAACTTCAAAGTTTGCAAGATATTTTAAAGAACCCAAAACAACGTGGTATTTTGGGAGAATATTATTTAGAAGAAACTTTAAAAAATGTTTTACCACCTAAGTCTTATGAGCTTCAATATAAGATGGGTAAAGATGAAAAAACTGGTAAAGATTTAATTGTTGATGCCGTTGTATTTGTTAAAGATAAAGTTGTGCCAATTGATGCTAAATTTTCATTAGAAAATTATGAACGTTTACTTAATTGTACCGATGATGAAGCTCGTAAAAAATTAGAAGCGGCCTTCAAACAAGATTTAAAAAATCGCATTGATGAAACTTCAAAATATGTGATGCCAAGCCGAGGGACTTTGGAATTTGCGTTTATGTTTATTCCATCTGAATCAATTTATTATGATTTATTAGTTGGCAGTGTGGGTGGTGTTAAAGTAAACAGTCGTGATTTAGTTGAATACGCTTTCCGTGAACGAAAAGTTATTATTGTTTCACCAACTTCTTTTTTAGCTTATCTTCAGACCGTTTTACAAGGCTTAAAAGCGATGCAGATTGAAGAAAAGGCAGTCGAGATTAAACAGAATGTTGAAAAATTAGGTCGTCATATTTTATCTTACGATGATTTTTTACAGAAGATGGGCAATAGTTTAGCGACTACAGTTAATCATTATAATAATGCGTCCGCTGAATTTAAAAAAATTGATAAAGACGTAATTAAAATTACCGGCGGCACTAGTGAGATTGAAGTTTTAAAAATAGATCGTCCTAAAAATGACCAGTAATAATAAAACTCAAGAAGCAGTTTTAAAAACAGTCATCTTTTTTGATTTGTTTAATTATCCACTGACAAATTGGGAGATTTGGCAGTATTTAAAGCTCGAAATTAGTTTGGGTGTTTTGGAATCGGCAATTACCGATTTAGTTTTAGTTGGTTCTTTGGAACAATATGATGGTTTTTATTTTTTACCTGGAAGATCCGAGATAATTGAAACTCGTCGGGAGCGGTATAACTTTGCTAATTACAAAATTAAATTAGCTAGACGTGCCACTAAATTATTTAAGTGGTTACCAAGTGTTAAATTAGTCGCTGTGGCTAATTTAATTGGTCATCATAATCTGCGCAATGAAAGTGATATTGATATTTTTATTGTTTCATCGCCTAATCGTTTGTGGCTGACTCGTTTATTTTGTACGGGGCTAATGAAAATAACTAAACAACGCCCAACTAAAGAGTGTAAGCGCAATAAAATGTGTTTAAGTTTTTATGCCGCCGCTGATGGACTGGCTATGGAACCTTTACGCTTTAAACCAAGCGATCCTTATTTTGATCATTGGTTTTTGGGTCTTTATCCAATTTACGATAATGATAAATATTTAGCTTATATGCGATTTAAAAATCCTTGGCTAAAAAAAATCTTTTCCAAATTCATTATTACTTCGAGAAAATTTTCCCGATAATTATTTTAGTAAAAATTTATTAGATAAAATTTTATATTACGGCGCTAACGTTTTAAATTCTTGGTCTAAAAAAATTCAGGTGGCAATTATGCCTAAAGTTTTAAAAGATTTAGCCAATCGTGATACGGGCGTAGTTTTAACTGATCAAATTTTAAGATTTTATCTTAAGGATAAGCGTCAAGAATTTTTAGATAAATATAATAAACGACTCGCGGAGTTTAATCTTTATGAATAAAAATAAAATTGCGCAAATTTGTTTATATTTATGGTTACTAATTTGGCCTTGGCAGACTAAATTAATTTTGCGGACTTCGGACGTACCATACCTTGAGATTTCTTTATTTTTATCATTACTTATTTTACTAGTACCGACGATTATTTGGAGTCATCAAATATTTGTGGAAGATTATTGGCGCTTCAAGAAGGGAATGACTAAGCCGTTATGGTGGATTGGTTTAATTTCTTTTGAACTAATTACCTTTGCTTCAATTTTTTGGTCTCAAGATATTTATCTAGCACTTTATCGCTACATAATTTTAGTGTTTGGGATTTTATTATTTTATATCATTAAAAGAACCGATTTTGTTAAAGTAAAATTAGTAATTCGATATTTTATAATCGGACTTATTGCCCCATCTTTACTAGCGATTTGGCAGTTTTTTTCTCAGACCGCTTTTGCTAATAAGTATTTAGGTTTAGCTTATCACTCATCTTATGTTTTAGGTGATTCAGTTGTTGATACGGTTTGTGGTCGGTTTTTACGAGCTTATGGTTCATTTGATCACCCAAATATTTTAGGTGGCATGATGGCGATTGGAATTATTTTAGTTTTATATTCAAGTTTAAAAACAGAACTGAAAAAAAATGAGAGAATTTTTTACACTATCTCTTTGGCGCTTTTTTATGTCGCTTTATTATTGTCTTTTTCACGTGCGGCTTGGTTAGCTTTAATTGTTAGTGTGCCATTTATATTATTTACCGCTTGGCGTCGTGGTAAATTCCAGAAGAAAATAATTATTTGGTTTAGTATTTTAATTGTTGGTATCTCTATCATGGTTATTATTCCAGGTCGAGAGTTATTTTTCACTCGTGTCCAAACTCAAAGTCGTTTAGAACAAAAATCAGTTTCCGAAAGAGAATTATACTTAGAGCAAGCTAAAAATATCATAAATAAAAAACCATTTTTTGGAACTGGTGTCGGTAATTATATTTTAGAATTAAAAAAATCAAGAGCCAAATCAAGAAGCTTGGTATTACCAACCGGTCCATAATTATTGGTTACTTATTTGGTCTGAGCTCGGAATTTTTGGTTTAGTTAGTTTGATTATTTTTTGGTTTGCCATTATTAAGTCAAATTTAAAAAAAGGTTTGTGGCCGATTATTTTGGCTTTATTTGTTTTTAGTTTATTAGATCATTGGTTATGGGATCAAACCCTAGGAGTTTTAGTCTTTTTTATAATTATAGGGCTTATTTTTAGGGAAGATTCTTAAAAAAATTGACTAGTTATCTTTTCTTTGTTAATTTCAAAGTAGTACTTTTAAAATTTAAAAAAATGAGGAAAATAATTATTTTATTGCTTTCTATTTCGATGTCTATGTCGATATTTGGAATAGGTCCTGAAAAGATTATCATTGTCCTCGACCCGGGTCACGGAGGTACAAATGGGCAAGATAATGGAGGTGCGGTCACTTTTGATAATAAAAAATATTATGAAAGTGGATATGCTTATGATGTTTCTTTGAGACTCGAAAAACTTCTAAGTGATTCTGGGTATATAGTTTTTAAAACTGTAAAAAATAGCAAAAGAAATATTTCTAACAAAGAATTTTTATCTAGAAATGTTTCAGCTATTTTTACTCTTGATAAAACAAAGGTAACATCTGATAATATTGGTCTGTCTAAAAGAACTTCTTACACAAATTCTGTTTGCGTAAAACATCAAAATGTTAAAGTTATTTTTTTGGCAATTCATTTTGATCAAATTGATCCAATTTATTTTGGAGCCAGATTTATTAAAAATAAGGATAGCTATTTTTTGAAAGTGTTAGAATCTTCTTTTAAAGAGGTTAATTTAATTTCCAATAATCCATTGTTTGAAATAACAAATGGTGATAAAAAAACCTACGGAAGAAATATATATGTTTTGTTGGATAAAAATAACAAAGCAAATATAAAGATTTTAATAGAGCTTGGCAATTTAAGTTCTCCTAAAGATTTAAGGCGAATAAAAGATGCAAAGTTTAGACAAAAATATGCTTACCTAATCTTTAAAGCTATTAAAAATTATCAATTTTTAGAATAAATACCCATACAAAAGTATGGGTATTTTTATATCAAAAAACGAACTTACTTAGTTCGTTTTTTTATTTGATATTTCTTTTGTAGTAGCATTAAATCGTCGTGTAATTCCTGATAATTTTTCTCGGGCCACTCTTTATTTTGTTGCCACAGAGATAAGATAGTCGCTAGTGTTCCAAAGTAATCATCGGATTCAACGTGGAACTTCACACTTTTCTCGTCATGAAGTAAAAGATTATAAGACTTGATTTGATAAGTCATAGAAAGAGAAAATCTCGAGGGGGAAGAATAGTTATTTTAAGGGAACACTGATAAATTTACTACCAGCAATAATTAAATGGTCTAAGACATCAATACCGAGTACGCGACCCGCTTCAACTAAATTGGCAGTTACCTCTAAATCAGCTGGTGTAACTTTTAATGATCCTGATGGATGATTGTGAGCAATAATGACAGCCACCGCACTATATTCAAAAGCTGGTTTAAACACTTCACGAGGATGAACTAAGCTTGAAGTTAGACTACCAACGGAAATTACTTCATCATGAACTAATTGATAACGACTATTTAAATATAAACCACGGAAATTTTCTTTACCTAAATTACCCATGTCTTTCAAATGGTCAAAAGCTTGCTTAGCAGAACGAATAGTTACTGAACCATGGGGTTTCTTTTGGAAGAAGCGACGACCTAGTTCAAAACAAGCCACAATTTGGCAAGCCTTAACCAAGGGAATATCTAATTCGGTCACTAGTCGTTCAGGGCTAGTTTCACTAATAATCGCTTTTTCACCATATTCTTTAAGTAATCGAGCACTAAGTTCTAAAACACCCTCTTTTTTATTGCCAGTATTTAAAATAATAGCTAGTAGTTCAGCTGAACTAAGCTCACCCACGCCTTTTTCAAGCAGTTTTTCGCGAGGTTTGTCTTTGTCGGCCAAATCTTTAACTCGCAAGACATACTTTTTATCTTGACTGATGATTAAATCGTGATCGGCTATTTTATAGTTGGCCATAAGTGGTAAAATTAGAACCAGAAGTCTTAAAATCTGGCTAGTTTCAATTATAGCAGACTTGTGATAAATTTAAAGTATAAAAAAATAGAAAAATCAATATGAAACATTATAATATTAATACTTTAGCTAATAAATTGGCTTATATCAGTGCCCCCATGACTGGCACTCAAACTGTGACCGTTTTGCTAGTAGTAAGAACTGGGTCTAAATATGAAAGCCGCAAAGAAAGTGGTTTATCTCACTTTTTAGAACATATGTTCTTTAAAGGTACTTTAAAACGTCCAACCGCTTTAGTTTTATCATCAGAGCTTGATGGCATTGGTGGTGAATATAACGCTTTTACATCTAAAGAATATACTGGTTATTGGATTAAGGTTAGTTCAGAAAAAACAGCCATTGCTTTTAGAGTTAGTTTCTGATATGTTACTTAATTCTAAGTTTGAAGCTGAAGAAATTGAACGTGAAAGAGGAACTATTATTGAAGAACTTAACATGTATGAAGATAATCCTTTGCTAAAAATTGAAGATGCTTTTGAGACTTGTCTTTATGGTGACACTCCAGCCGGTTGGGATACTATTGGTACAATTAGTAATATTAAAAATTTTAAACGCCAAGACTTTATTAATTATTTAAACCGTCAGTATGGTACTAAAAGCGCCACTTTAATTGTCTCTGGTAATTTACCAAAGAATACTAATAATTTGGTTAAGAAATATTTTTCGGCTTTTACTAAAAATGATTGGAAAGATAAAGTTAAAGTTAAAGAAAATCAAAAATCACCGGCTATTTTAAAATTTGTTAAAAAAACTGATCAGGTCACTTTATCTTTAGGTGTTAGAACAACGGCGATTGGCAGCAAGGATGAATTTGTAATTAAATTATTAGCCGTTATCTTGGGTGGTTCAATGAGCTCACGACTTTTTAGTGAAATAAGAGAACGCCGAGGGTTAGCTTATACGGTTAGAACAGGCGCTGAATTTTATTCCGATTCTGGTTACTTAACTACCACTACTGGTATTAAATTAAATCATGAAGAAGATGTGGTTAATTTAATTATTGAGGCTTACAAAAAAGTTTCCAGTGAGCTTATTCCTGAAGACGAAATTACTCGGGCTAAAGATATGCTTAAAGGACGCTTGGCAATTTCACTAGAGGCCTCTGATGATTTAGCTAATTGGTATGGTCGTCAGGCAATTTTGCGAAAAAAATACGTTACTCCAGATGATTACGTTAAAAAGATTTCTGAAATTACTGCCGCTGATTTGCGTCGGGTAGCTAAAAAAATCTTTGTTGAACATAATTTAAACTTAGCTTTAATTGGTCCAATTGATGCTAAAAAAGAAGCCACTTTAAAAAAAGCTTTAAAATTCTAAATCCGTGAACGACGAATTATTTCAAAAATTAAATAGCAGACAACAAGAAGCCGTTACTCATGAAGCTGGTCCGCTTTTGATTGTGGCTGGTGCGGGAACGGGAAAAACTACGGTTTTAATTAATCGTTTAACTTATTTAGTTTTAGAAAAAGGCTTATCAACTGAAGAAATATTACTTTTAACTTTTACGGAAAAATCAGCTGGCGAACTAGAAGCTCGTGCCGATACATTATTACCATACGGTTATGTTGATTTATGGATTCACACCTTTCATGGTTTTTGTGAACGTATTTTACGCGAACACGCACTCGACATTGGACTAGCGGCAGATTTTAAATTGATCTCAGCAACTGAACAATGGATTTTAATTAAAAAAAATCTCTCTCGTTTTGATTTAGATTATTATAAACCACTGGGTAATCCGACTAAATTTATTTCCGAATTATTGCGTCATTTTTCTCGTCTTAAAGATGAAGATGTGTCCACTATAGATTATTTAGAAACCGCAGCTAAAAATATTGATGAAGATGAACTTGAAGTAAAACGCTTAAAGGAACTAGCTGGTGCTTATCAAACTTACAACGAATTGTTACTAGAAAACAATTTTTTAGATTTCGGTGATTTAATTGTTTTCACTCTTAAATTATTTAAGACTAGACCTAATATTTTAAAAGCTTATCAAAAGCAATTTAAACATATTATGGTTGATGAGTTTCAGGATACTAACTGGGCTCAATATGAGCTAGTTAAAATGTTGGCTCTGCCAAATAATAATTTAACGGTTGTGGGTGACGATGATCAATCGATTTATAAATTCCGCGGGGCTTCGATTTCTAATATCATGCAGTTTAAAGATGATTATAAAGAAGCTAAGGAATTAGTACTCGTTGATAATTATCGCTCCCGTCAAGAAATTTTGGATTACTCTTACGAATTTATTAAGCATAATAATCCAAATCGACTAGAGGAAAAATTACATATTGATAAGCAACTTAAATCGGGGGCTAATTTTAAGACTAAAGAAACGGCAGCGGTTAGATATTTACAATTTAATCGTGGAGAAGAAGAGGTGTCTTTTGTCGCTTCACAAATTGCTGATTTGTATGAACAGAAAAAAAGGCGAGTGGCTAGACTTTGCAATTTTGGTGCGGGCTAATGATACTGCTGATGCTTATGTTAAGGAATTAACCCGACTCGGAATTCCAAATCAATTTGTGTCGCTTAAAGGTTTATATTTTAAAGAAATTATTTTAGATTGTTTGGCATATCTTCGGTTACTAGATAATTATCATGAATCATCAGCTCTGTTCCGTGTACTTAATATGCCGGCTTTTAAAGTTAGTCATTTAGATATTATAACTATTAATAAATTTGCTCGACTTAAAGTTTGGTCTTTATTTGAGGCCTTAAAAAATATTTCCGCTATCGCTAATATCTCTGAAACCGGTCGAACTAATATTGATAAACTACTTGAGTTACTTGATAAGCATTCTAAATTAGTGGCTGATAGTGAGCCAAGTAAAATATTTTTACGTTTTGCTTATGATTCAGGACTAGTAGCTTCTTATGATTTTGATCGTGATCAGGAAATTTTCTCCTATCTTAATCAGTTTTATCAAAAAATAAAAAAGTTTGAAGATACCTTACCAGCTTCACGTCTTAGCGACTTTATGCAACTGATGGATTTAGAACTTGAGGCCGGAGAAGTGGGTGCTCTACGTTTAGATTTTTCGGATAATGATACAGTTAAAATTATGACCGTTCATGCGGCTAAAGGTTTAGAATTTAAATATGTTTTTTTAGCCAATATCGTTGATAAAAAATTCCCAACCATTTCTCGCTCTGAAAAAATAAGTATTCCTGATAATTTAGTTAAAGAAAAAATTGCTAGCAGCAAGGATGCTCATATTGAAGAAGAACGCCGTCTGTTTTATGTAGCGATTACTCGTGCCAAAGAGGAGTTATTTATTACCGGGGCCAAAGATTATGGTGGGGCACGTGAGAAAAAACCATCACCATTTATTGCTGAGATGGGGCTTGATGTTTTTGAAGTGGGAGCGGATGAAAATTTTTCTAAAAAGTTAGAACTGATTCGTGACCTTGAAAGATTGGATCAAAAAGAACCTGAAAAACCAGAAAAATTAGTACTGCCAGATAAATTTTCTTTTTCACAGTTGGCGGCTTTTTCAACTTGTCCGCTTCAATATAAATTTGCTTTTGTATTAAAAATTCCCGCACCATCAGATAAAGCATCTTTAATTTTTGGTCGTGTACTTCATAACGTACTTCATGATTTTTTAGAACCACTAGAAATAGCGAGCGCGCCACAAGATTCTTTGTTTAGTAAACCAAAAGCCGAGTTAAATGAGAAAAAATTGTTAGCTCTTTATGAAGATAAATGGCAAGCTGATGGTTATGGCAGTAAAGAAGAGCGTGAAAAATATTATCAAAAAGGAAAAACTATTTTAAAAACTTTTTGGCATAATTTATCAGCCGAAGAATTGCCAGAAATCTTATTTTTAGAAAAGAATTTTACTTTTAAGATTGGTGACGGCATAATTAAGGGGGCGATTGATCGCGTTGATAGATTGCCTGATGGAACTTTAGAAATCATTGATTACAAAACGGGAAACCCTAAAGAAACTCTGCAATATGCCGATAAGCGACAACTTATTTTGTATAAAATATTTTTGGAAGAATTCTTAAAAGATAAAAGTAAGTAAACTTAGTTATTATTATTTAGAAGGAACTTATAAAACCTCTTTTGAAGCTAAAGATAAAGACGTTGAAAAATTACGTCAGGAGGTTTTAGAAGAAATTGCGGAAATTAAAAAAGGTAATTTTCCGCCTAACCCAAGCGAGCTTTGCAAATACTGCGATTTCCGTGATATCTGCCAGTGGCGTTATTAATTAAATTTATGTCTTGGTTTAAATGGCGTTATTTTTTATATTTAGCTCTCATTATTTTGTGGTTTATTTGGTTTGCCAACATGAAAGTTTTGTTTGGCTCAAGTGATATTGCGGTTGATTGTGATAAAAATATTGAAGCTTACCCAGTTGGCATTGTTTTAGGTGCTCGTGTTATTGGGGCTACAGTTATTGATGGTGTTTATGAAGATCGTTTACAAACAGCTATTAATCTTTATAAAAACGGAAAGATTGCTAAGATTTTAGTTTCTGGTGATCACGGACAGGTAACTTATGATGAAGTTAATGCTGGTAAAGATTTTTTAATTAAAGCCGGTGTTCCAGCAACTGATATTTTTTTAGATCATGCTGGTTTTGATACTTATGATTCAATTTATCGAGCTAAATATCTTTTTGGAATCGATAAAGCTTTAGTGATTACTCAAAATTTTCATTTACCAAGAGCTTTGTATTTTACGGAAAAATTAAATATGAAAGCTTTGGGTTGCAGTGCTGACTTACATGAGTACCAAAATATTGGTAATATGGAAAAAAGGGAAATACTGGCGAGAGTAAAAGCGTGGTTTAGTATTTTGTGTAATGCTCATCCAAAATATATGGGGGAAACTTATGATATAACTGGCGATGGTCAGAAAACTTGGGACCAACTTAGTTATTAATAATTTTATGGAAACAGAACAAAGAATTATCGACCCAAAAGAACAAAGCAGTGAAGACACTTTTGATTTTTCTCTTAGACCAAAAACTTTAAGTGAATATGTTGGTCAAGAAAAAGTTAAAGCTAATTTAGAAATTGCGATTTCGGCAGCCAAGAAAAGACAAGAAGGCATGGAACATGTTTTACTTTATGGTGCTCCAGGGCTTGGTAAAACTACTTTAGCTCATGTGATTGCGAATGAGGTCGGAAAAAATATTAAAGTTACTTCTGGTCCAGCGATTGAAAAGAGTGGCGATTTAGCGGCTATTTTAACTAACTTAGAAGAGGGTGATATTTTATTTATTGATGAAATTCATCGTTTGAATAAAAGTATTGAAGAAATTTTATATCCAGCGATGGAAGATTTTGCTTTAGATATTGTTATGGGTAAGGGGCCAAGTGCTCGGACTTTGCGTTTAGATTTACCTCATTTTACGATTATTGGTGCGACAACTATGGCTAGTTTGTTATCGGCTCCACTTCGTGATCGTTTCGGTCATATTCATCATTTAGATTTTTATGAGTTAAATGAAATGGAAAGAATTATTAGACGCAGTGCTAAATTGCTTAACGTAGAACTTGATCAAAGTTCAGCTAACTTAATTGCTACCAGGTCTCGTAAAACACCTCGTATTGCCAATCGTTTATTAAAACGGGTGCGTGATTATTCTCAGGTTAAAGGTAATGGTTATATTGATTTAAATATTTGCGATGCCGCTTTTAAAATGATGGAAGTTGATATGTTGGGGCTTGATCAAGTTGATAGAAAACTGCTGCTTACTATTATTAATAAATTTAAAGGTGGTCCAGTTGGTCTTAATACTTTATCAGCAGCGACTGGCGAAGATATTGATACCATTGAAAATGTCTATGAACCATATTTATTGCAACTTGGTTTTTTAGACCGGTCACCTCGCGGACGAGTCGTTACAGAAAATGCCTATAAACATTTAGGCTTAGAAAATATAAGTTAATTCGGTTATGAAATATAGTTTAAGCGATTTTGATTTTAATTTACCATTAGATTTAATTGCTCAAGAGCCAGTAAATCCTCGTGATGCCGCTAAACTTTTAATTGCCCATAAGACAAATAAAAAATTAGAGCATAAAAAATTTTCTGATATTGTAGACTATCTTAAGAAAGGTGATATTTTAGTGGTTAATGATTCTAAAGTTTTTCCGGCTCGTTTATTTGGCACTAAAAAAAATACCGGCGGAGTGGTAGAAGTTTTTTTGCATAAAAAATTATCAGAAACTACTTGGGAGTGCTTACTTGGTGGACGTGTTGGTGTTGGTTTAGTTATTGAGCTGGCTAAAAATTTTGAAGCGACAGTGTTAAATAATAATCAAGATGGCACTTGGCAAGTAGAATTTAATAAAACCGGCGCCGCTTTTTTCTCCGCTATTTCTAAAATTGGACATTTACCCTTACCACCATATATTAAAAGATCGAAGGATCAAAAAGAAGATAAACGAAATTATCAAACAGTTTATGCTGATGATAAAAAAGTCGGTTCAGTAGCAGCACCAACCGCTGGCTTGCATTTCACGCCACGCTTACTTAAAAAAATAAAAGCCAAGGGGGTTATTATTGAGAAAGTAACCTTGCATGTTGGACTGGGAACTTTTTCGCCAGTTAAAACCGAAAATATTTTAAGCCATAAGATGCACTCTGAGTTTGCCGAAATCAACAAGTTAACTATAAAACGTCTCAAAAAAGCTAAGGCTAGTGGACAGAGAATTGTAGCTGTTGGTACAACAAGTGCCAGAACTTTGGAATCATGGGGGCGAGCCGGTTTTACTGACAAATATTCTGCCTGGACAGATATTTTTATCTATCCGGGTTATAAATTTACCGTCGTTGATGCTCTAATTACTAATTTTCACTTGCCAAAATCAACGCTTTTAATGCTAGTTTCGGCTCTAGCGGGTAAAAAATTTATGGAAAAAGCTTATAATGAGGCAATTAGCCATTCATATCGCTTTTTTTCTTATGGTGATGCGATGTTTATTTGCTAATATTTAATAAAAAGTATTTTAAGTTTAGGGCTTTAGAGCGGAGGTTTGCTTTTTTTTATTTTTAGTGTTAGAATAGACAACAGTTCGGTGGAATTATTGTCTTTAATTTAAGCAAAATTACACCACTTTAGTTCTAGATATTCTATGTTTAAAAAGATTTTTTCGCTCTTACGAGAACTTGTTAAGTTAGCGGCCATTGCCTTAGTTATTATTGTTCCGGTCCGCTATTTTTTAATTCAACCATTTTACGTTAAAGGTACTTCAATGGAGCCAAGTTTTCATAATTATGAATATTTGATTATTGATGAACTTAGTTATCGTTTTCACACACCGCAAAGAGGTGAAGTAGTGGTTTTCCGCTACCCACGTGACCCACAAGAACATTTTATTAAAAGAGTTATTGCTTTGCCGGGTGAATCAGTTGAGATTAAAAATAATCATGTTTATATTTATAATACCGCACATCCAGATTGGTTTACGTTTTAAAACGAAACATATTTAGATCCTAATGAGATAACGGTGGCTAATAATGAAAATAAAGTTACTTTGAAGGATAATGAATATTTTGTTTTAGGTGATAATCGTGATGCGTCTCAAGACTCCCGTATTTTCGGCGCCGTTGATAGAAGTTTTATTACTGGTCGCGTTTGGTTACGTGGTTTACCAATTAATAAAGCTCAAGTTTACGCTCAAAATAATTTACCAAAATATTAATTAATATGCCAAAGCAAAAAACTACAGCTGCTGTTAAAAAACCAGCTGTCCATGCTACTAAAGAAGTGGCTGGTGCAAAAAGAGTAGAGAAAAAAAGCGCTAAAGTAGTGGCTCGTCTTTTAGGTTTAAAAGATTATGTAGCTGCTGATTTTTTAAATTGGGATTTAGCTCAAACTAAAGCTTGGGAACTCGCTCGTATTTTTGGTTTTTCTGCAATTAGAACCCCACTGATTGAAGATTTTGATCTTTATAAAAAATCAACCCGAAAGAACTCAGATAAAGAATTTTATTTTGTTGATTTTGAACGTGGTGAAAAAGCAGTTTTACGTCCTGAACTTACTCAAGGAATGATTCGTTCTTATTTAGAAAATAAGATGGAAGAACTTCCTCAACCAATTCGTTTATTTTCAGTTGGTCAAGTATTTCGTCAAGAAAAAATGCAAAATGGTCGTTATCGTGAATCAACTCAATTTGATTTAGAAATTATTGGTGAAAAAAAACCAATGTCTGAGGCTGTTTTAATTAATACTGCTTATAGATTTTTTAAAGAGTTAGGTGTTAATGTTCAATTACAGATTAATAGTTTAGGTGATGCTGATTCTCGTAAAGAGTTTAATAGTAAGCTACTTGCATTTTACAAGGAACGCGGACGAAGATCTAAACTTTGTAACCATTGTAAGAAAAATTTAGGTAAGAATTCTTTAGCCCTACTGGATTGTCGTGAAGATTCTTGCGTGAAGATAAGAGAAGGCGCTCCACAAATTGCTGATTATTTATCAGCCGCTAGTCGTGAGCATTTTAGTAAAGTTTTGGAATATTTGGATGAACTTGGCATTCCATACAACTTTAATTCCTATTTAGTTCGTGGTTTAAGTTATTATAACGATACAGTTTTTGAATTCTGGCCAGTGGGAGATGATGGTGTAGCTAATAGTAAATTAGCTTTAGCCGGTGGTGGTCGCTGTGACTCTTTAGTTGAGAGTTTAGGTGGTAAACCAACTCCATGTGTTGGACTTGCTATCGGTTTAGAGAGAGTGATGATTAAATTAAAAGAGAAAAATTCAATTGCAACTTATGCAGATGAAGAAGAATTAGTTTACATTGCTCAAATTGGTGAACAAGCTAAAACTAAAGCGTTACTTCTTTTTGAAGAACTTAGAACCGCGGGCTTTAATGTTAGACAATCTTTTTCAGTTGATAGCTTAAGAACTCAAATTGAAGAAGCTAATGCACTGAAGGCTAAAATCACTTTAGTATTGGGTAAGAAGGAAGTAATGGATGAAACAATTTTAATGAGAGATATGGAATCAGGTGTTCAAGAAATTGTTGCCCAGAAAAAGATAAAAGAAAAATTAGATAAGAAAATAATTAGAAAGGTGGGTGTTATTTATGGCTGATTTAAAAAGAAAGTCTGGAGAGAGTTTTGAAAGCTTCTTACGTAAATTCAAGAAGTCTTTAAAGAACGGTAAACGTTTGGAAAAGGCTCGTGAAAAACAACACTTAGTTCCTAAAAAAACTAAGCGTCAACAAAAGAAGTATGCTCTTACCAGCATCAAGATTAAAAAAGAAAAAGACTTCTTACGTAAAACTGGTAAGTTACCAGAAGAAGAAATGAGAAGATAGTCTATAAAAAAGAACTCCATTAATTTGGAGTTCTTTTTTTTATTTATTATTTATTCCTGGAATAAATCTTTTAATATTTTCGAGAGTGGATTTTTTAGCATACTGTTTTATGTGATCACGAGCTCTTTTAGTTTTAGCAAATTTTATCCAATCTTTACTTGGGTGCTGACGACTTTTTTCTAAAACAATTTCCACTAAATCACCATTTTTAAGTTCCTGATCTAAGCGCCCTAAACGGTCGTTAATAATGGCGCCTGAAGCGTGATTACCAATATTGCTATGAACTGCATAAGCAAAATCAATTGGGGTTGAACCTTCAGGTAATTCAAACACATCACCTTGTGGCGAGAAAACAAAAATACGATCACGAAAAACATTTAGCTGAACATTTTTAATAAATTCAGAAGTGTTAGTAATTTCTTTTTGTACATCAGCAATTTCTTGTATCCAATGTGGTTGTTTTTCAAACTCTTTATTATTCTGGGCTTTATAATACCAGTGAGCCGCAATACCATAAACCGATTCTTCATGCATTTCTAAAGTTCTAATTTGAAATTCAACGGCTTTACCTTCGGGGCCAAAAACAGTGGTGTGTAATGATTGATAACCATTTGGTTTAGGCACAGCAATATAATCTTTAAAACGATTTGGTTTTGGTTTCCATAAAGTGTGAATAATACCTAATACTTTATAGCAATCATTTACATTATCAACGATTAAACGCAGAGCAAATACGTCATAAATTTCATCAAAGCGACGATTTTTATTTTGCATTTTTTTCCAAATACTGTAGAGATGTTTGAAACGAACTTCGATATCATAGTTGACTTTTGCTTCTTCAAGACGTGGAGTTAAAATATTTCTAACCTTTTGAAAATATAAATTTCGTTCTAACTTTTTTTTCAACTTCGTATTCTTGCTCTAAACTATTAAATTCTTCTGGATATAAAAATTTAAAACATAAATCTTCCATTTGCCATTTTAAGCGCCAAATACCGAGCATTCCGGCGATTGGAGCATAAATTTCTAGAGTTTCTTTAGCAATACGACGTCTTTTGTCGTCAGGTAAAGATTCAAGAGTGCGTAAATTATGTAAGCGGTCGCAAAATTTGATAAAAATAATTCGAATATCATCAGTCATCGCTAAAAACATTTTTTTAAGATTTTCTCTGTAGCGTTCAATACCTCGATATTTTAATTTTCCTAGTTTGGTGACGCCTCGAACTAAATTAGCGACATCGGTGCCAAAGTTTTTTTCGACATCTTCAATTGTGCATTCAGTATCTTCGGGAACATCATGAAGTATACCAGCGGTAACAGTGGCTAAGTCAGCCTTCATTTCGGTTAGTAAATAAGCAGTATGGAGAGGATGATTTATGTAAGGTTCGCCATTTTTTCTTACCTGACCACGATGAGCCGCTTCAGCAAAATCATAAGCCAACCATAAAATTTCCGCATCGATTTGTGGATGATTTTCTTTGAATTTTTTGACGATGCGATCAATAGTCATATCTTTTTATTTTTATCATTTTCTGGTATAATTATTATAACATAATAAGAAAGATTATTATAAATAAATGAAAAAAAGTTTAACTTCTTTTTTAAAAAAATTTGGTCTGCCGCTTGCGGTATTTTTGGCCAGTTTTTTGTTAATTGGAACCGCCTTTGCAGCGGGAACGCCTGATGTTGGTGTCGACCAAGTCGGTGCTAATCTGAATTTAGGTAATACCTCTCCAATGGTAACGGTGGTTCGAATAATCCAAGTCTTGTTAGCTTTTCTTGGATTTTTAGCGGTGTCAATTTTTATTTATGCTGGTTTTTTATGGACGACTTCTGGTGGCAGCGAAGAAAAAATCACTCAAGCTAAAAAATTAATCAAAAATGCCATTATTGGTATCATTATTATTTTGTCATCTTGGGGTATTACGGTCTATGTTTTAAATAAAGTCCTTGGAGTTACAAATGGTAGTGGCATTTCCTCTTTAACTTCAAAAGTTAACAATACTCGTAATTTAAGTTTAGGAACTATGGGTTCCTGTTCAATTGAAACAGTTTATCCAGCGCCAAATGCAACTGAGGTGGCTCGTAATTCTAATATTTTAATTACTACTAAAGAACCGCTTCAACTTGATACAATTTGTATTAATAAAAATACTAAATCTCCTTGTACTTGTGATAATACTTCAGCTTGTAATGCTATTAATCCAGCTAATATCCAAGTTTACAAAACTGCTGATGGTAACAATTTAACCACCAATGTTAAAGATATTGAAGTTTCAGTGGCGACCGGTAATAAAACTTTAGTTTTAAAACCAACAGGTTATTTAGGAAATTCAAGTGGTAATGTTGAATATGCGGTTCGTTTAACTAATGATATAAAGAAATTTGGCGGTGAAGCTTTATTTAAGACCTGTTCCTCTGATTTCTTAGAATGGAAATTTGAAACTAATAGCAAATTAGATTTAGAAGCCCCACAAGTTTTAGCTGGCGATATTTTTCCTCCAGTCGATACTTTAGCTGATACCGCTAAAATTAATTCTGAGGCTAAAGCCGCTCAAGCTAAAATTGTAGTAACCGATTGTCCACGAACTCACACCACCGCTGATAAGGTTAGTATTAAGAAAGTTGGGACATCGGTTGAAGCTGATTTTGTAGCCGACCCTAATTACGCAGGTACCATTACTGATTTTACGGTTCAAGTAGAAGGTAATAAATTAAAATTATTTAGTGGCAATAGTTTATTGGGAGCTAGTGATATTGTAGATAATAAAGCCACTTTTGCTGGTTATTTTACGGTTACTTTATCAAGTGTCGTCTCTGGAAATTCTTGGAATTTAGTTATTAGACCAGCGGTTGCAGCCGAAACTTTAACAGTTGGGTCTAACACATATATTTTTGTTACGACTAAATCAAGTAGTGGTAATGAAATTTTAGTTCCAGCTAGTTGTTCTCCAGCAACTATGGCGGTTAACATTGAACTTATTTTAAGTGGCAATGATAATGTTAATGTCAGTGGCTCTGGTGGAACTTTAACTCTATTTGCTAAACAGGTTGGTGTTTCTGGTAACAATATCCTTTTAAATTCTAATGCTCGAGGTTTGGCTATAACTAAATTTTCAGGCGGTGCCGAAAAGAGCGATTCTTATACAATTAAAGGCTTAAAAGATAAACCAATGAATTCAGTTATTCAGGTAAATTTTAATGAAGCTATGAATCCAATGACTTTATCTGGTACAGCCGATGAAGTAAAAAACTCGGTTCGTTTAGTAAATGCTGATAGCACTTCTAAAGCTAATGGCGAAGCTTGTAGTTCAAATAGCAATTGTTTGTCTTATAATTGCCAAGCCAGTGTTTGTGTAGGCAATTATGTTGCTGGTAAATTTTCTTTAAGCAATGCTTATCGAACTTTGGAATTTGTGTCTGATAAAGAGTGTGGTGTAAATAGCTGTGGTGAAAAAATGTATTGTTTACCAGCTGGTAGTCATTTAGCTCTTAAAATAAATGCTGCGAAATTAAAAACTTGTAATACTGCTTCTGATTGTCAGGGTTTAGCACCCTATTCTGATTGTGTAGCGAGCGTTTGTCGTGATGTCGCTAAAGCAATTAATTATCCAGTAGCTGATTCTCTACAATTAAATGGAGCGGTTGATTTAGCTTTTAATTCTTTAGATGGTAATCGTGATAATAAAGCTGATGGACCAGTAACCGCTGTTTACCCTTATTTTATTGAAGGCAGCACCGATTTAACTAAACGTGATGGTTTTGAATTTTCTTTCTGGATTAGTAATGAAACAAATTCAGTTCCACCAAGTATTTCCTTAACATCGCCACGACTTGAAGAAGCTGGGGTTAGAGTTATGAGCCCAGTGGTTATTAATTTTAACGATTTAATGATGAATAGTACTCTAAGAACTGGTAGTTTGTTTATGAATAATGGTTTGACTAATACTGAACATAAATTAATTAATTTACGTAGTTCATCTAATAGTCCTTTGGGTTATTGGATTGAAAGTGAAAATAAAGAACAGGGAACTCCTGATGGCGAACCAGACTATACTTCACTTAAAATTTTACATTCAGATTTTTTTGAAGCGGTAACTTATATTTCTCAAATTGGTTCGGGTGTAAAAAATATTTATCAAAATTGTTTTAAACCAAGTGTTGGTCCTGGTTGTGTTAATTTAAGCGAAACCAATCCTTCTTGTTGTTTTGGTACTGGAACTAATTCTTTAAACAATAGTGGTAATTGTAATTAATTTTTGTTGATAATTTTTTGATATAAATATGTCTAATAAACTTAAAAGCTTTTTAATTTTATTTTTGCTCTGCGGGTCAATGTTTTTGCTTGTCCCTCATTCTTTTGCCGCTACGGTTAACACTGGGGCAGCTGAAGTTGGAGCTAATCTTAATTTAGGCGATCAAAGTCCTTATAAAACAGTAACAACTATTATTAATGTTTTAATGGGCTTTCTTAGTTTATTAGCTCTTTGTTTAATTCTTTGGGGTGGTTTTATTTACATGACCTCAAATGGTAGTGAAGAAAAAATTGAACAATCTAAGAAAATTTTACGTAATGGGGCAATTGGTTTAGTAATTATTTTGTCAGCTTGGGGAATTGCTTATTTTATTTTCAGCAAACTTTTAGATGCTACTGGCGGTTCTAGTTCAGGATCTGATGGTTGTACCAGTGGGGCCAGTGTTTATTGTGGATGTGGTGGCGCTCAATCTTGTAATGGTGGTACTTGGGGTCCATGTTTAGGTTCAACTTGTCAACCAATTATTGATAGTAAAACTAGTTGTGATGGTAAGACGGCTGTGGCTTCTTGTCAGGCTGATAATGCTTTGTGTGGCAGTGATTATACTTGCGATGCCACTGATTGTTTATGTAAACCAAAGGCTAGTTTAGGTGATTCTTGTAATGCCAGTACTTCTGGTGGAAAATGTACTGCCGATGATAATTTATGTGGTCCATATTTAAAATGTGACCCAAATTCTTGTACTTGTGCTGGCTCTCCAGTAATTACTGGTATTAGTCCAGCTGGTGGCTTTTGTCTTAATGATCAAAACCGAGCTTGTAATTTAGACTCTGATTGTTTGGGTGGTGCAAAATGTGATTCTTCAACTCCAAATGGAACCACTAATAATTTTATTACTATCTATGGTTACAACTTTGGTACCAGCTCTGAATCGGAAATCGCTGGTACTGGTCAAGTTATTTTTAATGGTGCTAGTGCTGGTCAGGCCAGAATCGCTAATTCACCTAAACTTTTAAATCCAACTTGTGTTAAATCTTGGACTGATCGTCAAATTATCGTAGCGGTTCCTGGTGAAGTAGTTACTGGGCCAATAACAGTTAAACGTGATAGCGTCACTGGTAGTAGTGATACTACAAATGATTCAGTTGGTCCTAAAATTGCTGATTTTGTAAAAAATGATATTGTTCGTCCAGGTTTATGTCAGATTAGTCCAACCCAAGGTGCTTTGGGTGCTAAAGTTGGTTATCAAGGGATTAATTTAAAAGATAGTGTTGCTTATTTTGGTGAATACTCAAGTGCTTATAAAGGTATTAATTCAACCTTCTTAACTGATAATTTGTCGGGTCAAACTTTAGCTCCTAGTATTGTTCCAGGTCAAACCACAACTTTCGTTGAAAAAACAACTACTGGAGTTACTCAAAAGAGTAATGCTTTGACTTTTATAAAAGAAAAAGAAGCGGAAGCCGGTCCTTATATTTCATCTTTTTATCCAGCCTCAGGTGCGGCTGGTCAATATATTACTATTTTAGGTAGTGGTTTTGGTAACTTAAGAGGTAGCCGCCAAGTTTTCTTTGGTGATAAAGAAGCTTCTTATGCTTTCCCAGATGCTTGTGCAAATGCAATTTGGACTAACAACCAAGTAGTTGTTAAAGTCCCTGATGGTTTAACTGCAGGTAATTATTCTATTAGAATGAATCTTGGCGATACTACTATTAATACTGATTTACTTAGCCCAAATAATACTTTTAAATTTAATCCAGCTGAATCTTTAAAAACTAGTTTGTGTAAAATCGATCCAGCTCGTGGTCAAATTGGTGATAAGGTTAGTTTATGGGGAGAATATTTTGGTACCAATGGCACTGATGCTTTAGTTGTCTTTAGTCGTGGTATTAGCACTTCTTCCAAAATTACTAAAGAAGGTACTGCTGATAAAATTCAAACTGTAGTTCCAGTAAGTAATACTGGTGTTCAAGCTATAACCGGACCAGTTCACGTGATGAAAAATGGTGAATGGGGTAATGAACTTAATTTTACAGTTGGTAAATGTACTAGCAATGCCGAATGTAATTCTTCAAGCCCAGTTTGTTGTCCAGGCAATACTTACAAAACTGGTTCTTGTGAATCAAATTTATTATCTTGTTATTTTGAAGTTCCTAATTCAGTTTATGAAACTAAATTTAATACGGCTTTAGCTGGTTCAACTACAGATACTCAATTTGATAGTTGTATTGCGATGGCTTCTTTCTACAAAGGTTGTCAGACTGGTCAATTCTGTCCAAATTCTCCAGGTAAATGTTCTCCATTTAATCCAATTGAACCAATTGTTTTAGGCGATTGTGGTAGTGCGACCTCAGAATGTGGTGCTTTAGATGCTTGTAAAGATTCGACTAACACCTGTGTTTATAATAAAGCTAAAGATGTTTGTCAGACTAAACAATGTATTTTAGAAAACGAACTTTCTTATTCTTTAACCACTCAAGTAGCTGGAAAAAATGTCGTTACTAATTATAAGGGAACAGTTAGCTGTCGGTCTTATAAAGATAAAGTAACTAATAAAAATTATTTTGTTAAACAACTTAAAGTTAATACTTCTTGCCCAGCTGGTTATACTAATGTTGGTGATGGTTATTGTGTAAATACTGTTCCAGTTGCATGTGACCCATGTCCAACCGGTTTTTCATGCAATGAAGATGGAAACTTAACTGATGATTTAGGTGTTTGCGAATCAACCAAGATTTGTGGTACGGGTGCTTCTTGTGGACTTAATCCAAGCAACTCAACTAAATATTCATGTCTTAAGATTCAAAATAAATCTTGCGATTGTTGTTGTGAAATCGGACAAGATACTCGTGATTGTTGTGCTCCACTTAAATGTGCCGGTACTTGCGGTAGCGATACTTCTGATGATGGCGTAGGTTATGGTAGTTGTTCCGGATGTTCGGCAGTTGGTTCAACTCAAGCGGCCCATGATGCTGCTTGTAACTGTAGTACTTCTAGTGGAAAGATTTGTGATACTTCTAAATCAGGCGGTGTTTGTACTGACTGTGCCTCACTTGATGAAGCTGGTTGTTCAGCTCATCCTGAACAATGTTGTTTCGATTCTGCTAAAGGCGTTTGCCAAGGTGGTAACGGAACCATTCTTCCGGGTGGTAAATGTGCTTATTATGATTGTGATGCGACCGATAAAGCAACTTGTAATCAAACAGCCACAACCACTGGTCAATTCTTGGCCACTTCCACTTGTGTGACAAATTGTGCTAAAAGTTCTAAAACAATTTGTGATTTAATTGGTGCTGACGCTGATAAATGTTCACTACAAAATAATTGTTGTTTTGATAGTAAGAATAACACTTGTACTGATGGCACTGATAAATTAAATGTTGGTGGTATAAAATATTGTGCTTATTATAATTGTGATATTTCCAAAGAAATTTGTGGTAATACGGCTAGTACAACGGGAGATATTTTAGGTCTGGGGGCTTGTAATAAAGCTTGTTCGTCTAACCCAACTTTACCAGGTCTTACTTGTGGATCATCGGTTGTAAATTCTTGTGATACTAGTTTCTGTGGAGATCCATATAAATGTTTGTCGGGTTCTGGTTCTGGTCCGTCTGCTCAAGATTGCGGTACTTGTTGTTGTACCCCAGGTTCTAAATCTGGCGACTTAACTTGTATTGCGGATCAAGGTAGTTGTACTGGTGGTAGTCGCGGTTTATTCTGTGGATGTTCTTCTGATACCCAGTGTGGTAAAGATTCTCAAGGTTGTGGTAGTGATACTTGTTGTTATGGCCGTCCAATGGTTGCTAGCACCGAACCTAAAAATAATGCTAAAAATGTTTGTCGTAATCGTCAAATTGAAATTAATTTTAATCAAGAAATGAATATTGGAACTCTCGCTTCTAATATTTTATTAGTCGAAGAGAAAGCTTATGGCACCGATACTTGTGCCGGTGGTACTACTTTAACTTTGGGTAATTATAAACCTAAGACAACTAATTTCTTTGCTAGATTATTCCAAACAATTACTGGCAACTTTAAGAGATTATTTAGTGGTTCAATAAATAACACAGCGATTGCGGCTGAACCTTCAGCTGATAAATTATATTGTGTTACTCCAATTACAGTTGATTCAAAACAGAGTTATTATAATGGTGCGACTTCAACTAAAGTTTATATTCAACCTCAAAAATTATTATCACCTCAAACTAATTATTTTGTAGTTGTAAAAGGTGATGAGAATTTAGATAGTAATTCAGGTGTGATGAGTATTAATAAAGTTGGTTTAAATGCTTCTAATTCCAGCCCAATTCCAACTATTGTTAATTCTTCTAAAGCCGTATTTAATGGAGTATCTTTTAACAACGCTTATGCCTTTAATTTCACAACCATGGCAGACAGTGGCGGAAAAAATGGTTTATGTACCATAAATAGCGTAGTTGTTAACCCAAGCTCTTTCTTAATTAATGTGGCTGATAATGATACTGGTGATGATAATCCAAGTGATGTGGCTACTTTCAACAAAAAAAATGACAGCGATCGAGCCGTATCAGCTTTTGCTTATAGCGTTGATAATCAATTGTTATATCCAATCTCTGGTTATGCTTGGAAGTGGGATTGGAAGATTGAAGACACTTCAGTTATTAAAAATTTAAATCTTTCCGATCTTAAAGTTAATCAAATTGTCGTTGGGGCGGTTGCTGGGGTGACCGACAAGAGTACTAAAATTACAGCGACAGTTAATATGGATGGTTTCTCAAATGCTATGGTTGATGGAGCTGGTCTTAGTGGTTCCGCCGATGCCTATGTATTTTTATGTGCTAATCCATGGCCTATGGAAAAAAATGGTGTTTGGAATCCTTGGGTTGATACTTGTACCGATGCAAATGGTAATAGTATTTCCGGTTGTACAAATTATAATTATAAATTCTATTATTGTCGTGATGCCGGTGAAGCGGGAACGGCTGATGATTTACCAGCAGTTGCTGATCCAGCTTTAATCTTAGGCTCTTCTGGAACTTTAGTTTGTAGTAATGATGGTAAAGCTTGTAGTGGCGCTGGTTCAGCTTGTGGCACCGGTGGTACTTGTATTTGGAATGTTCTAAAAGAATCTTATTTCTTTAGAGAGGCAATTCCACAATCAGGTGAAATTACCGAAATAAATAGTACGGGAGCTGGCGGATCAGTTGTTATAAAATGGTATACGCCAATTGTTAGTGCTACCAATATTGATTCTTTCAAAATTTATTATGGTTTAGCTTCTGGTAAATCAAGTTCTTATATCACAACTCTTTCAGCCAGTGATACTAGTTCTTGTGTTAAATCAGCTGATAAGTATAGTTGTTCATTTATTATTAATAAGTTAACGGATGGAGAAAAATATTATTTTAAAGTCTCAGCTGTAACTGATAAAAAAGCTGAAAGTCCATTATCTGGTGGCAAAGAAGTAATTCCAACCGATAATACCGCCCCCGCTGCTCCAACTGGACTTAAAGCAGATTTAAGTAGTAATAAATTAACTATAAGCTGGAAGGCTAATACCGACGACGCTCTTTATTATCGTTTATTCCATGGTATTTTGTCAGGTAAAAAGGCCGCTGATTCAGTTGATTCACCAAATAAAGCTACTAGTTTAGTTTTTGATCAAGCTGATTATCGTGCTGGCGATCACTTCTTTTATCTAGCAGCGATTGATAAGAGCGGTAATGTTGGTTTAACCTCCGATGAAATAAAAGTTACTATTCCAGAAAAATAAGGTTAATTAATTTTTAAGATATACGGTCATGGGTGTTAAAACCACTAATTTCAAAAAAATAGGGGTCATCTTATTAATAGTTGGCTCTATTTTTGCGATTTTAAACCAATCTAAAGCGGCTCAAGATTCTGATGCAATTGCAGTTCGGGTTATGCCTAATACTAATCACGATAGTATTGAAACTTGGTATAGCAAGCAAGGTTTTAAAGGTTCACCTCAAAGTTTAATTGTTGATGGTTATGAAGCGATTCGTGATGGACGAACTGTTTTTGTTAATGCTGCCAATGTCGATAAGACTGCTAAAAAAATATATACCAATATTTATTTGATTTCTTATAACCAAGAATCGGAAACTAAAACTATAGATATTTTAGGGCAGTTGGTTTCTCACTGGAAATTTAATAATAATATTGGTGATGCTGGCTCTTGTTCAATTTCAAAAATTAATTGCCAAGCAGATAAAGATTGTTCAAGTGATTATATTTGTTCTAATTCGGGTAATTCTAAAGGCAAATGTATTTTGAAAAATAATAAAAATTGTGTAATTGATAGTGATTGCCCAGTAAATTTATTTTGTGATAATTTAAAATCAAGTGCGATTCGTGATGTTAAACGTTTAGGTGAACTTAGTCAGATAAGTAGTGCTATTGAATCATACAAAACTTTTAATGGCGCTTATCCTAGTTTGCAATCTGGTACCTATGTTTTGGGTAGTAGTATGTCTGTTTGGCCGAGCTGGAAAGAAACTTTATGGGGTCAACTTGGTTTAGGTCAATTACTTGTTGATCCAATAAATAGTTTGGGGTATTGCGACGGTTATGATGCAGCTACTTGTTGGAATAATAAAACTAATACTTTTGTAAATTCTGATTTAACTTTACCAAGCGGCAGTTATAATTTTGTTTACCGAACTACAAAAAATGGAATTAATTATTCTTTATGTTCGGTTTTTGAAACTAAATTTTTAGGTTATGATACTCAGGATAAAAAAATTAGTGCTGGTGCTTGTTCAATCAATGCTAGTTATAGCGGCTCTAGTTTAAATACTGCTCCAAGTATTGTTGGTTCTTACTTAAATGGAGAAGCGGGTAAAGAATTTTCTGGATATATAAAAATTAAAGATAATGAAGGGGATGGAGTTTCTTGGAGTTTGTCAGCTGATCCAGATAGTTTTGCTAGTTGGAGTAAGTCACCAGTTTTACAAGACACAGGAGACTCTAATCAAAAAAAGATTTATGCCGCTACCGCTGGCAGTGTTGGTTCTTATAGTGTTAATTTAACTTTAACGGATAGTCGTGGTGCCACTGCAACCACTAAACTAACTATTAATATTAGTAATACTAATAAACCTAGAATTGAAGCCGAAGATGTAACTTATTTTGTTGATCCAGTGATGCCTTTAAAATATACATTTACGGTTGAGGGTGTAAAATCTAAACCAACTTATAGCATTACTGCTCTTAATCCAGCATTTGGTGCTATTAATAATGCAGTTATTTCGGCAGCGACTAGTAATGCTGGCGTGACCTCGGTTGGTTTAAACAAAAATAAAGTAGAATTTTCAGTTTTTATTCCAAAACCAATGGCTCAAGATACGGTCGTGCCTTTTCGTGTTACTGCTACGGCTAGTGGCGTTACTTCAGTTAAAGATATTAATTTTAATTTAAAAGTTGAGAAACCAAATTTAGATTTTCAATGTGAAAATATTGCTCGTATTGGTAGTACTTATCAAATTAGCGGTACTCCTTGTTTGATTGGAAGTTTGAAAAGTGGTAATCATAGCTTGAGTTATTCAGTTAGCGGTTTATCTGGACTGGCAGTGTTAAATAGCAGCGATAACGCTTATTTAAAAGCTAATGCCGTGGCTCAAACTGAGACTAAAGAATATCCAGTTACAGTAACAGTTGCAAATGAATATGGAGCTAGTACTCAAAAAAGTTTTAATATAAAACTTAATACTTTTTGTGGCGATGGTATAAAGCAATCACCTAATACTGAAGGACAAGGCGGTATTAATAATGATGGTATTGAAGCTTGCGACGGTTCTCAGGGGGTTCAAACTAATGCCATTAGTACTTCTTCAAGTATTCAATATGGTTGTACTACGGAATCTGGTAGCACTTCACCATATCCAATTTTAGACAATAAGCGTTGTGTTTTTAAAGACGCTGATGCTGGTGGTGGTTATTGTGGCGATGGCGTTTGTCAATTTAAAATTAAAGTTGACGGTGTATCAAAAACAATGGAAAATTGTTGGAATTGTCGACAGGATTGTGGTGTTTGTTTAGCAACTCTAGAGTCTAGTGCTGACAAGGAACAAATGACTTATTTTAATAGCAATTTTCTTTATAAGACTTTTAATATTGGTGCCGTCCGGAGAAAAAAAAGTTTCTTTAGCACCTGGAAAAAATGTTTTTTCTTTTTGGGCTCAAGATTTAAATGATGATAATTATGGTTTAGCTTTTAAGTTAACGGCTGGGGTTAGTACTACAGCGGAAATTTCTTATGCTAGTGGTACTTTATTTCAAGAATTTAGTACCAAATCACCACTGCCAGAAGGTCGTTTAGCTTGTAAATTTGTTGCCTCGAGCCAGCAGTTTAAATTCTCCATCATCGAGCGACTATGATCCATCAGTGATGTCAGATCCTTATTTAAATTGGACTAGTCTGTCTTATGATGATTCTAGTTGGGGTGGAACTTCTGTTAACTCGGCTAAGGATTTTTTTAAGGGAGTGCCTTATGTCTGGGCAACTGGCAGTCATAGCGGAGACGCCGTTTTGTGTCGTTTAACTTTTGATTATAAACCGTATGACATGGCCACTTGTGTACCAAGTTGTGCAGGAAAAGGTTGCGGTTCTGACGGTTGCGGTGGTTATTGTGGTGGTTGTAAAGATACTCAAAAATGTACCGCTGGAAAATGTGTTTGTAAACCTAATTGTGATGGTAATGTTTGTGGCTCCGATGGTTGCGGTGGTGTTTGTGGCTCAAATAACGGAGCTTGTCCTTTAGCTTATGGCAGTGTCTGGTTTAGCAGTAGTGCAACTTCTTTTGGTTGGACATCAGCTCAAACAAGCCAAAAATGTGTTAATGGACAATGCGGTTGTAAACCAGATTGCAACAAATAGAAATTGCGGTTCTGATGGTTGTGGTGGTTCTTGTGGTGTTTGTGGTGCTGGTTCTTTTTGTAATGACATAAATCAATGTCAGTCTAAATGTTTTGGTCGTGAATGCGGACCAAATCCAGTTGATGGTAGTTCCTGCGGTACTTGTTCTGGGGGTGCTTGTATCGATGGTCAATGTCCCAGCTCTGATACCAATATTCAAATTTGTGCTGATAACGCTCACACTTCTTATTTTAATGGTTCCAATACAGCCTCTAACGGAAAAGCGATGGTTGGTAATAATTGGCAAAATATTGAAGAGTTTCCAGTAAAGTTAGCTGATCAAAATATCTTTGCGATTAAAGCATCTGATTGGGGTGGCATTCATGGTATGTCAGCGACTTTAAATGTTAAAGTGGATAATGTTACCGTTAAATCTTTAAATACTAGTGATACCAGTGGTTGGTTGTGTAATCGAACCGCTACTAGTGGCTGGACTAATGATTGGAATGCTGACAGTTTGTGGACGCCTGCTGTTTCAATGAATAATGCTTATAAGCCTAGCGGCAATGCTTTATATAGATATGGTATCAGCCAAATTTGGTTAAATGATCCGGCTTATCCAGCCCCTGATTCTTCTTTTTATTATTCTTCCGAAAGCAATCCAGATATAATTTATTGTCGTTATAAATTTAATACTAGTGATATTAAACTTCCATGCACTCCTAAATGTTCTGGTAAATGTTCTGGTCCTGATAGTTGTGGTGGTTTTTGCTATAGCACTTGTCCTAGTGGACAAACTTGTGGCGGTAACACAGCTAGTCCAAATACTTGTGCTGTAAAAACTTGTACTCCTAAATGTGGCGCTGGAGTTTGTGGCGGTAATGATGGTTGTGATGGTATTTGCCCAAATGTTTGTCCTAGTGGACAAACTTGTGGTGGCGCCGGTGTTTACAATCAATGCGGATAAATTTAAATTAATTTTGTTATATGATACAATTAGATAGTAGAAAAAAAATTATTATTAGTGCGGCTATTTTACTTATAGTGGTGTTGCTTGTTGTTTGGTTAATTGTAAAAAATTATCAAACGAAAAATATTATAAGTAAGCCGGGAATAAAAGCGACAACCTCCGTAATTACTAAACCGGAACCTCGGCTTATGACAGATGAAGAAAAAACAGGAGTAGTTGGTATTGATCCGTCTCAGAATGCCGAAGTATTAAATGATCAAGACGGTATATATGCGTATCGTATAAAAAAATAAAAAACTTTAAATAATTATTTTATGTTTAATGACTTAAACCAACCAAATCAACAAGCTGCGGGAACACCGCCAGTTGATGACATCTTTGCGGAAACTGATAAATCAGTCGAAGCTAAAAATTTTTCCGGTTACTATGCAAATACTAACGCAGCACCAACTCCGGGAGTTTCCGCTGAAATAGAAACTCAAAAAGCTGGCTTATCAGCTGCCGAAGATTTACCAACATCTTCTAAAGGTAAGATTTTAAAAGTGGGTTTAATTACTTTACTTATTCTTTTACTTATTGGTTTGTGTTATTTAATTTATGTTAAATTTTTAACTGGACAAGAAGAAGTTCCAGTTGTTAATACTCCAGTTGCTACAACAACTGAACAAACTCCAGTGGCCACAGTCACTCCCGTAATTACTGAAGTTCCAGTTGTTACTTCAACTCCTGAAGTAGCTACTTCTACAGATACTACTTTAACTGACACTGATAGTGATGGTTTAACTAATGAAGAAGAAGGTATTTTGGGAACTGATATTAATTTAAAAGATACTGATAATGACGGTTTATCTGATTATGATGAAGTTAAACTTTATAATACTAGTGCTTTATTAACTGATACCGATAAAGATGGTTTACCAGATTATGATGAAATAAAAATTTATAAGACTGATGCTAATAAAGCTGATACCGATGGCGACGGTCACAGTGATGGCGAAGAAGTTAAAAATGGTTACAACCCTTTAGGGTCTGGTAAAATGGTAGATGCTAGTAAAGCTACTAGCACCACTAGCGTAAAATAATTAGTATGGAAAAAAATCTGGATAATAATAAGGCTAAGAAGTCGGGTAGGAAAGTTTCTTTAAGCCTTCATGTTATGCCTCAAGGACGTGAGTCAACTGATGTCCGTGTTTTTAGTTGGTTAACCGGTGGATTACTTATATTGGTTAGTTTGATTATTTTTTTGATGTTGTATGTTTAAATCTAATAAGCCGAAAGAACTTATTTCTGAAGATAAGACCGAAGATAAAATTAGTCAGGATTTTATTACCCATAATATGCCAGCGCCCCACTTATTTTCTGGGCAGACTTTTTCAAATGGAGCAGTAGCTAAAACCGATAAGGCAATTTTAATTTCTGGCGCTGAAAAACATCATAAAGTCGGCATACTTATTATAATCGGTGGTTTAATTTTAATTGGTGTTTTGTTTTATTTTGGTTATGCTTATTTTGTTAAACCTCTGCTTGCACCCAAAGAAACTGCTCCAGTTACTAATGTAGTTAGTGATGAAACACCGGCAACATCCACTCCTCAAGTAACTGAAAACATTTTACCAACTGAAAGTATTGCCACTGAAACTCCAGTAATCTCAACTTCAACTAGTGAAACAGCCTCATCTTCAGAAACTATTTTCCCAGAAGAAACTCAAGTTGTGACTTCAACCGTGGCCGTTTCAACTGTTGATTCTGATGCTGATGGTTTAACGGATGCTGAGGAAAAAATAATTGGTACTGATCCAAATAAAGCTGATACTGATGGTGATGGTTATTTAGATATTGCTGAACTTAAAAGTGGTTATGACCCTTTAGTTCCTAGTGGAAAAATCACCGATGCTTCTAAAATGTTAAGTTATAAAATTGATACTAAAACTACAGTTATTTATCCCGCTGCTTGGGAGATAACTAGAAGTGATATCAACAGTACTGTTATTTTTGCTGATTCTGATAAAGCTTTTATTCAAGTTACTTATCAAGATAATCCTGGCAAAATTGCGCCAAATGTTTGGTACAATCAACAATTTTCTGGTTTAAATCCTGGTGAAACAGTTAGTGGTGACACTTGGCAGGGGATTTATTCTCAAGATGGTTTAGCTGTTTATGTGTTCAATAAAGATTTTTCCAAGATTTATAGTTTTTCTTGCTCACCACTTACTTCAGATAATAGTAGTGTTAGTCTGTTTCACTTAATGATTAAAACTTTAATTATTAAATAGTACTTTAAATAAAAAAAGACTTACTAATTTAGTAAGTCTTTTTTTATTTTTTTATTTGTTTTTTAGAACAATATCAATTAAACCATATTTTTTAGCTTCTTCGGCGACCATCCAATTATCACGGTCACTATCACGTTCTACTTTTTCAGTTTTTTGTCCAGTGTGTAATGCTAAAATTTTATTTAATTTTTCTTTAGTTTTTAGAATGTGTTCCGCTTGAATTTTAATATCAGAAGCTTGACCTTCAGCGCCACCCATAACTTGGTGAATCATGACTTCACTATTAGGTAGAGCCATTCTTTTACCTTTAGCTCCGGCGGCTAGCAATACTGAAGCCATGGAAGCGGCCATACCTAAACAAATAGTGGAGACATCAGCTTTAATAAATTGCATGGTGTCATAAATAGCGAGGCCAGCGCTAACAGATCCTCCAGGAGAATTGATATAAAATTTAATATCTTTAGTTTTGTCTTCAGCATCTAAAAATAATAGCTGAGCAATAATATTATTGGCAACATGGTCGTCTATGGCTTCACCTAAGAAGATTATACGGTCTTTTAAAAGACGGGAATAAATATCATAAGCGCGTTCCATTTGACCTTCTTTTTCAATAACTGTAGGGATTAGTGGCATATTTTTATTATTTATTTTAGTTTATATTGGATTAATTATAGTTAAAAGCAGCTAATTTGTCCAGATGTTAACAAATATGGCTTTTACCCATTGATTTTTTATAGAGTTTATTCTAAGATTTAAAAGCAAAACGTTGTAATTCTATCGTTTCGCTTTTTAATCTTAAAACTTATATGAAAATTCAGTCAAAGGGCTTATTTTCTTCAAAAAAGGCTCATTTACGGTTCACACTTTTACTAATCTTAATCTTTGCTGGTGTTTCTTTCTTGGGAAGTGCTGGTAATTATTACAATCAGTTCTCAAATGCTTTAGCTAAGAAAACTGGTAACGTGGTTGTTTTACCTCGTACTGAAGAAATCCCTTTTGTTTTAGGGCTTGATTTACAAGGAGGTACTCAACTTACTTACGAAGCTGATGTAAAAAACATTCCAGAAGCTGATAGAGCATCTTCTTTAGAAGGTGTTCGTGACGTTATTGAACGTCGTGTTAACTCTACTGGTGTGGCTGAACCAGTAATTCAGGTTAATCGCAGTATGAGTGGCGATTATCGTGTTATTGTTGAACTTGCTGGTATTAAGGATGCCAATGAAGCGATTAAGATGATTGGTGAAACTCCTTTATTAGAATTTAAAGAAACTTCATCTTCTACTCCAGTTGTAACAGGTAGCGGCACAACAACCGCGGCTGTTAACTTACAACAGACTTGGATAAATACTGAACTTACTGGTAAAAATCTTAAGAGTTCAACTTTAAAGTTTAATCAAAATGATGGTACTCCAGAAGTAGCTTTAAAGTTTGATGAAGAAGGGGCTAAGATGTTCGAAGAAATTACAGGACGTAATATTGGCAAGGATATTGCTATTGTGTTAGATGGCTATCCAATTAGTATTGCTGGTGTTGATGAAAAGATTCCTGGTGGAGAAGCAGTTATTTCTGGTAAATTCACAGTTTCTGAAGCTAAATTATTAGTCCAAAGACTTAATACCGGTGCGCTTCCAGTACCGATTACTTTAGTGGCTCAACAAACAGTTGAAGCTAGTCTAGGTCAACAATCAATTGATAATAGTATGAAAGCGGGTGTTGTTGGTTTCTTGCTAGTTGCCTTATTCATGATTCTTTATTACAGACTTCCAGGTCTTATCTCAGTTGTTTGTTTAGGTGTTTACGCTTTGGCAGTTCTTGCTATCTTTAAAGCAATGCCTTGGTGGATGACAGCCGTGTTCTTATTATCTCTATTTGCGTTATTTATTTATGTCTTTAGAGAACTTAAGATTTTTGATGGTATTTTATCTGTTGGTTTATTCTTGGTTGTGTTTGTCTTCTTAGGCTACTATGCTCATACCGCTGTAACTTTAACTTTAGCGGGTATTACAGGTTTCATTCTTTCAATTGGTATGGCGGTTGATGCTAATATCTTGATTTTTGAACGTATGAAAGAAGAGCTTCGAGCTGGTAAGCCACTTGATATTGCCGTTGATGAAGGATTTAAACGTGCTTGGCCATCAATTCGCGATGGTAACACTACAACAATTTTAGTTTGTTTCGTTTTAATGAGTTTTGGTACTGGTTTAGTTAAAGGTTTCGGAGCTACCTTATTCTTAGGTGTTGCGATTTCTATGTTAAGCAGTATTGTTATTACAAGTAGTGTAATGAAAGTATTTGTTGGCAAATTCTTAGCTCGTCACCCTTGGTGGTTAGGCGTTAAAAAAATTAATAACTAAGCTTCATTATTATTATAACTTTATGATTAATTATCAAATTATTAAATATCGCAAGCTTTGGCTTATAATTTCTGGGGCAATGGTTGTTCTGTCGATTGTAGCCTTATTAACTTGGGGTTTACGGGCTGGTTTAGACTTTACTGGTGGTAGTTTGCTTGAAGTTAAAATGGCTGGTGGTCAACCAACTGTTGCTCAAGTTCAAGATGGCTTAAAAGGAGTTGGGGTTAGTAGTTTAGTTATTCAACCAACTGGCAGTAATTCAGTTATCTTACGTTTTCAAGAAACTTCTCAAGAAAAGCATTTAGCTGTTGTTGATGCTTTAAAGAAAATGGAACTAGCTAAAGGTGGTATGACTGAGGTTCGTTTTGAATCAATTGGTACCTCCGTTGGTGCAGATTTAAGAAGTAAATCTTTCTCAGTAATGTCTTTAGTTTTACTTATTATTATTCTTTATATTTCTTTAGCGTTTAATAAGGTTTCTAAACCAGTTGTGTCTTGGAAGTATGGTCTAATTGCTGTTTTAGCTCTATTCCACGATATTATAATTACTTGTGGTATCTTTGCTATTTTAGGTCATTATTTTGCCGTAGAGGTTAATACACCATTTGTAGTCGCTTTGCTTACAGTTCTTGGTTACAGTGTTCATGATACAATCATTGTGTTTGATAGAACTCGTGAAAATTTACCAAAAAGCCGTGATTCTTTTGCTGATACCGTTAACCATAGTTTAAATCAAACTTTTGTTCGTTCCATTAATACTACTTTAACCGTGCTTTTATCATTACTTGCAGTGTTACTATTTGGTGGCTCTTCAATTCGTGATTTCGTATTAGCTCTTATGGTTGGTGTATTCTGTGGGGCTTACAGTTCATTATTTGTAGCTAGTCCATTGCTTGTTTATTTTGAACAATGGCAAAAAAGAAAATAAAAAAATTCTTTATAATAAAAAAGGACTCCGTTTAGGAGTCCTTTTTGATATGTGATATAATTTTGTTATGAAGAAATTTATTTTAAATGTCGGCTCAACTTGGCTCGGAGATTTAGCAATTCTTATTGTTTTGGGGGTAACACCTTTATTTTTTAATTATTTCTATCCAACGAGTATTGATTTAAGTAAAATAGTAATTTTTAAAGTATTTGCTTTATTATTACTTTTTTCAGTTGCTTGGCGTTTGGTTAAATATAAAATTAGTTTTTTTGATGGTGTTTGGAAAAGCTTAATGCCATTTAGTCTTTTATTTATTTTTTTAATTCTTAGTTTATTTTTTTCGGTTGATGTGGCAACGTCTTGGTTTGGTTCTTACACTCGCCAAGAAGGCCTTATTTCTTGGTTATTTTATGGTTTATGGACGCTATTGCTTATTATTCATTTAACCAGTGATGAAAAAATATCAAAATTAATTAAGATTGAATTTTTTTTGAAAGTTATTTCGATTTCTGGATTGCTGGTTTCTCTTTATGCTATTAGTCAGCTGGTAGGTTTAGATTTTATTTCTTGGTCAGAACCAGCTAGTGTTACCGGTCGAGCCGTTTCTTCTTTTGGTCAACCAAATTATTTGGCTTGTTGGTTAGTGATCGTTTTACCTTTAGTCGCTTATTTAATTTCTGTATCTAAAAATAAAATTACTCGTGCATCTTGGTCTGGTGTTTTTATAATTGAACTTTTGGCCTTATTTGCAACGGGTAGTCGAGCGGTTTTGTTTATTTTTATATTGGTTTCCGTTATTTGGTTGCTTTGGTTTAGTTATCAAAAAAACTTACTAAATCGTAAAAAATTAATAATTATTATCTCTGCTGGAGCAATAATTTTAGCTTTGTTTTTAACCTTTTTAGCTCTTAGCAATAAGTCGCGTTTTATAGAATTAACTAATTTTAAACAGGGTAGTGCGGCAGTTCGTTTAGATTTGTGGCAAAACGGAATTAAGGCTTTTACAAAAAAACCAATTTTAGGTTATGGTTTAGAAAATCAGGGCGAAGCTTACGTCGGTTATTATAAGGTTGATGATGCTTTGTTTGCTAGACCAAATTCTTACAGTGACAGAGCTCATAATTTAATTTTAGATATTTTATTAACCAGTGGCATTGTTGGTTTATTAGTCTTTGCCTATTTTATTTATTGGGTATTTATAAATTTAATTAAGACCTTAAAAGATGAAAAATATCGCCATTTAGCCACTTTTTTAATTTGGGCTTTAACAGTTTATTTAGTGTCTTTGTTATTTAATTTTTCGGTAACGGTTACTAATATTTATTTTTGGTTTATTGTGGCTGTATCTTTTGTAGTAACTGGCAAATCTTTATTAGTCTTAAAAACTGAGACTAAAAATTATGATTTAGCTCAAATAATTTTGATTACGGGAGTGGCAATTTTATTTTTGTATGGTTCTTTGGTTGAAATTAAACGCTTAGAAGCTGATTATTATTTTAAAGAATCTTTGAGTAATATAGCTAAATCAGAGTATTTCATGGCTTTAGTTTTTAACGATTATTTAGATAGTACTCATCCTGATCAAATTACTTTAGATTATTATAATCAAGCCTTATCTTTAAATTTTTTAGAACGGCGACCAAGTATTAATAATCGACCAAGTATTTTGGTTATTAATAATTATTTAATTACGGTTGAAAAAACATTATCCAATAAAAATTTTGAAAATAAATTTGTTAAAGCTTTTATTTTAGGTTTTGAGGGGAAGCGATATGATTCGGAAAATTTATTTAATAGTTTAATGACTTTAAGTCCACAGTTACCTAAACTTTATTTAGCTCGTGGTGACGTGCAAATGTTTAATCATGATTATAAAAATGCTATTATAAATTTTGAAAAAGCCGATAGTTTGTTGCCAGATTCAAATTCTGCTTATTTAGGAGTTATGCAAAAAAATAATTTAATTTCTTATAAACAACAAATTGACGCTCATTTAATTTACGTTAAATCATTAAGCAAATAGTTATATGGAAGATTATTTATTATTTGGACCGGTTATTTCTTTGGTTTTTGGAATGTTGATTGGGAGTTTTATTAACTGTCTCGCTTGGCGTTTGTATAAAGAAGAAACGATTTTTGGCCGTTCATATTGTCCTAAATGTCTTGGCAAAATTAAATGGTATGACAATATTCCGGTGCTTAGTTTTTTAATTTTAAAAGGGAAGTGTCGCTCTTGTACTCAAAAAATATCTTGGCAATATCCTTTAGTAGAGCTGATTACGGGGTTATTATTTTATGGCGCCTTTTTATTTTTAGGTGGAAATTTAATCGATTTAATTAGAAGTTTTATTATTATTTCCATTTTAGTTTTAGTCTTTATTTTTGACTTCCGCTGGTATCTAATTCCGGTTTCCGCTCTTCTGTGGAGCACCCCAGTAATTATTATTTTAGGGGCGCTGACTTATCCTTTAAATATCGGCTATTATATTTTTGCTTTAGTTATTACCATGGCCATAGCTACGATTTTCTTTGGTGCCCAGTATTTAATTACCAGGGGTAAGGGGATAGGGGAAGGCGATATTTGGTTGGGAGCTTTTTTGGGGGCCGCTTTTTTTAATTTAAGAGAACTTTCGGTGGCTGTTTTAAGTGCTTATTGTATTGGTGCTCTAGTAGGTATTATATTGCTTATATCGGGTAACAAAAAGTGGGGTAGCAAGCTTCCTTTGGGTGTTTTTTTGTCAATTGGGGCGATAATTGGACTATTTTGGGGTGGGCAAATAGCTAGCTGGTATTTGAGCTTATTTTCACTCTAAAATTGGTTGTGAAAAAAATAAAAATCTAGTATAATAAACCTAAACAAGTAAAGCTCTTTTTGGCTAAGCGGATATTGCTAAAGTTCGTTTTTTTCTTGGTTTCGCTGCAAAAGCCTGAATTTACAAATTATTTATGAGAGATGAAATCATCGCCGGTTTAGATGTCGGCTCAACTGCTATTCGTTTGGTAATCGGCCAAAAAATAGAAACTCCATCTGGAGAAGAATTGCAAATTATTGGTGCAGTATCTTCACCAACTGTTGGTGTTAATAAAGGAGTCGTAAGCAGTATTGAAGAAACAACTTCTTCTATTTCGGCTTGTCTTGAAAAAGCTGAACGTTTAATTGGTGTGCCAATTACTAACGTTTGGGTTAGTATTAATGATCCTCATGTTAAATGTGAACGTAGTAAAGGCGTAGTAGCTGTGTCCAAGAGTGATGGTGAAATTAACGAAGCCGATGTTAATCGGGCGATTGAAGCGGCTCGTGCTTTAGCGGTTCCAGTAAATTACGAAATTTTACATGTTATTCCAGTTAAATTTTCCGTTGATAATCAAACTGATATCAAAGATCCAATTGGGATGAGTGGCATTAGATTGGAAGTTGAAACTTTAATTATTCAAGGGTTATCTACTCAAATTAAAAATTTAACTAAAGCTATATATCGCACTGGTCTTGAAATTGAAGATTTGGTTTTGGCACCACTTGCAGCCTCTGAATCAGTTTTAACTCCTAAACAAAAAGAATTGGGTGTTGCTTTAATAAATATTGGTTCTTCAACTACTTCAGTGGCTATTTATGAAGAACGAAATTTATTACATACAGCTATTTTACCAATTGGTTCTGAACATATTACCGCTGATATTGCTATTGGTCTTCGTTGTCCAATTAATTTAGCGGAAAGAATTAAGAGAGAATTTGGTAGTTGTAATCCAGCTGAAATTGATCGTGAAGAAGAAGTGGATGTTTCTGAACTGGTAAAAGAAGAAGATGTAAATGATGATATTACAATGATTTCTAAATATTATGTAGCGGAAATTATTGAAGCTCGGGTTGAAGAAATTTTAGAAAAAATTGATGCAGAATTTAAAAAAGTTGATCGTTCTGGCATGCTTCCAGCGGGTGTTGTTTTTGTTGGTAGTGGTTCCGAGTTAGTTGGTTTAGTTGATTTAGCTAAGAGAAAATTAAGACTACCAGCTTGTATGGGTGTGTCTCGTAATGTTAATGTTGTAATTGATAAAGTAAAGACTCCAGAATTCTTAACCTCTTTAGGTTTAGTTATTTGGGGAAATCACAACAGCTCAGAAGTTCGCAGTAATAACAATATTCGAAAAAATTTAGAAGGAGCTTTTGGAAAAGCCAAAAATTTCTTTCAACACATCATTCCAAAATAATAAAAAAATTTAGAATATAGACGCCGGAATTATTTTTTATTTCCTATCTATCATAGTTATATGGCCGAAATCAAACCAGAAATTGAAACTTTCGCTAAAATCAAAGTTGTTGGTGTTGGCGGTGGTGGTGGTAGCGCGATTAACCGAATGGTTGATGGTGGTATTAAAGGTGTAGAATTTGTTGCAGTAAATACTGATATTCAAGCTTTGCATTATAATAAAGCCGGTGAAAAAATTCATATTGGAAAAACAGTTACTCGTGGACTTGGTGCTGGTATGAATCCAGAACTAGGAAAAGCAGCGGCTGAAGAATCTGAAAACGAAATTAGAGAAGCTCTAAAAGGGTTGTGATATGGTTTTTATCACTTGTGGTATGGGTGGCGGAACTGGTTCTGGTGCTTCACCTGTGGTAGCTAAAATATCACGTGAACTTGGTGCTTTAACTGTTGCTGTTGTAACTAAACCTTTTGCTTTTGAAGGCGGCCAACGTAAAAATATTGCTGATCGGGCTTTTGCCGAACTTGCCGATAAGGTTGATACAATTATTACAATTTCAAATGATAAATTACTTCAAGTAATTGATAAGAAAACATCTTTACTTGATGCGTTTAATATTGCTGACGATGTACTTCGTCAAGGTGTTCAAGGAATTGCGGAAATTATTACGGTTCCTGGTATTATTAATGCCGATTTCGCCGATGTTAAAGCAGTTATGTCTAATGCGGGTAGCGCTTTAATGGGTATTGGTCAGGCCAGTGGAGAAAATAAAGCGATTGATGCGGCTAAAGCAGCCATTAACTCTAGTTTACTTGATATGTCTATTGATGGGGCTCGTGGTATTGTATTTACAATTACTGGTGGTACTGACTTATCAATGAGTGAAGTTAGTGAGGCGGCTAAAGTTATTACCGCTGCAGCTGATGAAGAAGCTAAGATTATCTTCGGTGCTGTTATTGATGAATCCCTTAAAGATGAAATTAAAATTACCGTTGTGGCTACTGGATTTGACGGTAAAGGAAACACTGGTACCCCAAAAGTTGAACCAGCTAAAGCTCCTTCTTATACCTCTAATTCATTTATTGAAGAAACTGAAAGAGAATCAACTCCAGCTTCAGCTTCTTGGGCTGATAAAACTAAAACTAAATTATCAGTTTTCAAAAATACTCCAATTAAACCAATAATTGAAAAGAAAATGGAACAACCGGCTGTAACTAATTCTGATGAAGACGATTTAAGCGTTCCAGCATTTATTAGAAAGAAAATGATGTAATTCTATTTTATTTAAATACTTTAAAAACCAGCTTTTGCGGCTGGTTTTTTATTGAATAAAAAATTTACAATTATTGCAAATTTTTATATAATAAAATTATAATAATAAAAATATGCAAAAAGATAAATTTATAAAAAGTTGGG